>Ga0307928_10002902_pt1 | contig 13096 bp, 15 predicted proteins | sample AceLakmetagen232_FD_201815 | JGI IMG/M metagenome (GOLD analysis project Ga0307928, IMG submission 201815) | Saline water microbial communities from Ace Lake, Antarctica - #232 | ecosystem: Environmental > Aquatic > Non-marine Saline and Alkaline > Saline | place: Antarctica: Ace Lake... | reverse complement strand
AAAATGGAGATGCTATAGCTCCTCTTGGTTTGCTTCGTGATTCTTTAATAGAATTGGCAAGTTTCTTGCCTAATAATGAATCTAATCTAGTTTTCTGTGTTCGGATTGCCATTTGTCCTTTGAATGGGATTGATTTTCTTTCTTCATAACTATCAATTGCGTGAGCAATTTTTTCTACATACACATTTGGATTATTCTTTTTCTTTCTTAACTTTGACTTAACTGTTCCCCAAGTGTGGTCTTTGTATTGAGCTGTTGCAGGAGTTCCTGTCGGTTCTATTTTAAAACTTCTTTGGGAATATTTATCTACAAGTTCACCACCCATTACTAAGCTGCCTAACCTTGTTAAAGGCTGTTTATTAGCCTTGAAATAACCCTTACTCTTATACTTCCCCTTTCCCAACTTCTTCATATGACGCTTTAGATGAACGTTGAAGCCTGCTCCTAGGTCTATTCCTAAACCTTTAGAAGAAGTAGGGAATGATATTATTGGTGGAGGTGGAGGTGGAGTTTTAGTTGGTGGTACTTTTTCTCCGATATATGATTTAGTCGGATATGGTTTAGACGAAAGATACGGTGAAGCTGGAACATATGGTGAAGGTGATGGTTTAGTAGGAACGTATGGTTTTATTGTTGAGGGGGTTGATGAAAGATATGGAGTTGATTTAGCATACGAAGTGATATATGTTGGATATACTTCAGGGCTTGTTTTAGCATATGTTTTAGAGCTTGTTTTAGCATATGTTTTAGCATATGTTTCATAGGATGGCTTGTAAGCTCCATATGAGCCATATGTTGGATATGATTGAGTTTTATATGGGTATTTAGCATAACTTCTCATTCCTGTTATTTGAGCTACTCTTAACGTTCCTGACAAAGCCTTTTGTGATTGTGTATAAGTTTTCATATCCATTGCAGCTTTTTGAAACATACTATCAGATAATGCTAAGTTTTTAGTATGTACTAATGCCTTTGGACTTAGTTTAGTTGGGTCAAGTCCCTTTGAAGCCATTGTTAATTTGGTAGATGTTGATAATGTTTTGGGGGTTTTAATATCAGTTAACAATTCACTTATTCCGCCCTTGTATGTTTTACCTATCAGTAAATTCATCGGTTCAAACGGAGCAAGTTTTCTATAACTACTATACAGTTGCCTTGAAATTCCTTCTGATTGTTTAAATTTAACTCCACCTAATCCTTTTGACAATTGATATTTACCCATATCTAATTGCCTTTGAGCTAAACTTTTCTTTATAGGGTTCTTTATAGTATCAACTTTAGCTTGTAGTTCGGTAATTTCTCCAATGTATCTTCCTTGTAATCTATTAAAATGATGGTCATCCATAGCATCTGTTACATATCTTAGTGCTTCCTTTTGGGAAGAACGTAACCATGGCTCTGCTTTTATTTTTGTTTTTAATGTATCTGAATATTCTAAAATGAATTTATCAAACATTAACTTATCTTTCGGAGTTACAACTCCTAGTTTTTTATATGCTGATACTGGCACTGCTTTTTTATTTACTATCTCCTGTACAACATTGATAAATCTATTTTCACTTAACATATTTGTTTTAAAGAGTTTATATTCTTTAGGTAGTACGTGACCCATTTCAACTATTCCTGGTTCTTTGCTTCCTAATAATTTACCTACAGCTTGTTTCTCTGGATAAAATTTAGCAAGCGTCTGACCTGTTCCTGTTTGTAATCCATAATGAAAATCTCTTTTCATATCATCAGCAGCATCCAATACTAATCTTGAAGCGATGGCTATATCTGCTGGTACTCTTTTTGGTAATAGTTTAAATGTTTTAGACCCTGATGCTCCAGACTCTCTTACAATATCAAAAGTATCTTTTATTTTTTTAAATCCTTTATACCATTTATCTGGACTTGTTCCCGTTCTTTCTAACTGGTCTAATGCTGTAAAATATGCTCGTTGAAGTCTCTGTGTTTTTCCAGTTTTATCTGAAATTTTCAAATCTTTAAGATGTCTCCAAGCATCTACTAATCTTCCTTTAAATAGTTCGCCTTTACCTCTCCAAGGTAGAAGCCTATTTTCAAAAGCTACATTATATGTTTCGACATCTATCATTCCTTTAAGATATCCGAAATCAGATTTGATTGCACGGTTTTCTGGCAATACAATACTTTTCACACCTCTTGCATCGGTAGTAGTTATTTCAGTTCCTTTTGTTCCTGGAACAATACGGTCAGTTAATATATCCCTAGTCAATACAGGCTTAACTCCTGGTTGCTCTCTATAGGTTACATAATCCTTTCCACTTTTAATTTTTATCTCAGTCATCTTTAATTTAGGGACGACTGATTTATATGCTGCTGCTTGTTTTGTCGCTGCATATTTAGTTAAGGTTGCAGTATCAATATCAGTTAATTCAGAAGCTACATACTTGCCTGTTTTCACATCAAACTTCTTACCTAGAATACGGTTGAATGTTTTGTCACTTATAATCCCTAATTTTTTTAATCCTTTAAGATAAAGAATATCTCTAGTAGTTCCTTTAAGATATGCAGTCTGTTCTAATAATGCATTAAAATCATTTGTAGCCCCTTCTAATCTAAAATTTTTTGGTCTATAATATTTGGCTATGTCTCTATCAATTGAATCTAGTGCTTGTTTGTTAATTCCTTTACGTACTGCTCTAACCTTATACTGTTTAGCAAGTACATGCATTTCAGTTGGAGTTAACTTATTCAAATTTACATTACCTCCTCCAACTCTAACTTGTTTTTGTAAAGCTAAAACATCAATATCTCCTGGTGTAATTGCTTTTCTAAATTGGTCAACTGTAATAAACTTATTTCTTAACATATATTCTAATCCCATTCTGGTTGAACCAGTTAATGCTCCTACAGAACCAGCTAACTCTGCACCTTTTAATTTAGATAAAGACATAAGTATTTTTGTTTGGTCAGCTGTTAATGTTAATGCTGTTTTACCTGAAATAACTGCACTTCTAGGTAACTTCATTCTTTTCCTTAATAATTCAACTGATTGTGATGCTTTCATTAATGCAACTAATTTATCAGTTTGGACTGTAGATAATCGGTCTTTGAATGCAAACTTCTTAAATGGACCAGCTTCTCTCATTCTAACGAAATCAGTCTCTACTGTTTCTCCCCACGTTTTTAATAGTGGTTCTTGTTCTGGAGGACGATATTTATTTTTTAATTTACCTTTAACATATTTACCTAATCCTGCACCAGCAACCATTCCAAAAACTTGCCATTTATCTTCCCAAATACCTTTTCCTAAAGCTTTAACTGTTTGTGTAGGCTTATACCATAATTCAGGCAAAATACTTGTAGCAGTTGTTGTACCAACTACTGTTCCTACAATAGGAATTGCTGTTGCTAATCCTTTTAATGTTCCTACTCCTACATCTAGTATAGGAACTTCTCCTCCAGTTGAACCGTATGCATAAGCAGCTTGTAATTTACTTGTAACTGGATATAACGTTTGTTCTTCAGGAGGAGTATATCCGCCTGATGGTGCCATTGTTGAACCTAATAATTCTCTCCACTTTCTATCTAATGTCTCTGTTTTTGTTGATGCAGTCATAACTCCACTTGCTGACTGAAACTTATCATACTTATTGAATGCTTTATTATATTCATCAATTAATATTCCTCTTTTAGCTTCATTTGTTGTGTTAGTCCAATTTTTTGAAAATCCTGATAGCTGTTTATCTAAATATTCTATCTTGGCTCTTAAATAAGGTAAATAATTTTCTCCTTCACTTCTTCTTAAACTATGAGGACCTAATCCTAATATTAGTTTACCAGTCGGTGATGTTGACTCTTTAACTTCTTTAAGTGAATAAGTTAGATTGAATTGTTTATCTTGACCTAATTTTATACTGTCTAATATTTTATCCTTTAATTTAGATTTTTCTGCTTCTACTAATTTTTGTGCTTCTTTTATTTCACGGGTCTTTCTTGACTCACGTAAATCTTCAAATAACTTCTGTGTAGATTTTAAATCTGCTTGTTCAATATTTCTTAAATCAAATTTAATATCATCACCTGCTGGAATAGTTAGTGTGGCACCTTTTGAAGTGATATATGTTGAGAACTCTCCTTTGGTAGCTCTCAAATAACTAGGAGTATTATCTTTACCAGAAACTAACTTTACATCATAACCCATATTTTTAAAATCTGCTTTAGAAAAATCTAATAAATCTTTTGGTGTTGTAGTTTGTGCACCTTTTTGAAACATTTTTTCTGATGAGGTTACTGTTCCTTCAACTACCTTTCCGTCTTTAATAATAACATTTGGTCGTTTACCTGCTTCTACACTCCCAAATCTTCGTTCGGCTGTCAATCTTGCAAACTTTCTAGCTGAAGTTTCAGCCTTTCCACCTTTTTTAATTGTAATTACAGGTTTAGCTTTCACTATTGCTTTTGGTTTGGGCTTAGGCTTAGGCTTTGGTGCAGCAGAACTATGTGAGCCTCCTGAACTATGAGAACCTCCGCCTGAAGCGTGTCCTCCTCCTGTAGGTGGACGATATCCAGAACTATGACTTGGTGGTGGTGCAGAACTATGACTTGGTGGTGACGGTGCTCCAGAACTATGTCCACCCCAGCCTCCACCTGCGCCTCCGCCTCCAAATCCGCCTCCTCCGAAGTCTGTCATCTTAATTATTCCTCTCTTTATATTTTTTAATTGTTAATATTGTATTCATTTTTTTAAGATTTTTTTTATTGTTATTTTTACAAATTCTTTATTTTTGATACCCATCTCTTTTAATATATTACTCGGAATGATGATTCCAGAAGACCTACCCACTTTAACTATTTTCTTTGAAAATATCATAATATTATACTTATAATGACACTTATTTATATAATTTTTGGTTTTAAATCAAAAAGAAAAAGATAATTTATTTTTTATTTAGTTTTCTAACTTCTTCTTCTAAATTTGTTATACTCATTTTATTTAATGTTATAATGATTGCAAGTTCAAGCATAGCTACCCATATCCACATTTTATATATAATGCCTGGTATTGATATCAAACCAAAAAATAATATCATTACCCATCCTAATTTGTTTTTCATTTTATTTCACCTCTAATATCTTTTAACTGTCTAAAATTATTATCAATCTCTTTTAAGTTAGATGATACATTCCATTCTCCTTCTGCTCCTGCTCCACCAAATTGACCTCCTGAATCTTTAGAATACGTTGTGTCACATCCACTCAATAATAAAACTAATATTCCGATTAATATTATATTTTTCATTTTCTGCCTCTAATTTTTCTTTTTTCTACATATTGGGCAATAAATTGCTGTTATTCTTCCTAAAAATCTTTTTTTTGCAACGTCGACATTTAATATTAAATTTCTTTTTCATTTTAACAATCTCCGAACCCAGAAGGGTTTCCGTTCTTAGGATTTAACATTATCATTTTATGATTCCCTTTTCTACTTTGTCTTTTTGAATCAATATCCATATTATTTTTCGTTACTGTCCTGATTTGTCTAATAAGCTTTCTTCGTAAATCGAATTGTCTAGTCGCTCTTAAATTATTTAGGTAGTCTATATCTATTACTTCATTGTCATATGTGAATTGATTCATCTTTCATCTACCTCTCTAATCAAAAGATGATTACCACAATCTTTTACTTCTATTGGTACATTTTTAAATTTTCCCTGTGTTTTAAATTGCATTATTGCTTTTTTCCCGATATAGTCATTCCATTCCATTTTGGTTCACCTCGTTTATAATAAAATTAAAAAAGATAAACCTATTTAAATAGATTTATAGTCTGTAGAATATAAATAACGCTTTAAATGAAAACATAAGAGGTAGTTAGTAGTAGTAGTAATCTATATTCTACAAAACATATATCTATTTAAATGAATATATCTTTTTAAATTCTATGAGATTAACAACATTTAATATAGAAGATGAAGATTTAGGTTTATTAAGAGTAAAAGCTGCTAAACAAGGAGTTAATTGCAGCATACTGATTCGAAGAGCAATAAAAAAATTACTTGCCGAATAAACTTTAATCTGCTTGGGGGGGTAGTTAAATACATAGATAAAAATATATGGAGTTGAACAAGATGGAAAAAGATGATGTAAGAATATATAGTGGGAAATTGTGTACAATAATTCTTAAAAATGGTTTTAAATACACAGGAATAATACCAGATGAAATAGACGACCCATTTATATTTAGAGATAAATATGATTGTTTGAATACAATTAACTGTGGATATATCGAAATGATTTCTGAGGTGCGAAGATGAGCGATTTTTTTGATGCAGTTGAAAAAAAACATAAAGAAAGAGACGATAAAAAAGAAAGTAATACCCCAATAAAAAAAGCAATGGTTGTTTACAGTGATAAACTTATTACTAAAGCGGTCAATGATGAGCAAACTATACACGATGCACAAGGAATACTTAAATTACTTACAAAAATCTCGACAAAGATACTCATAAGACAATTATTAGAATGTAAGTTACATATCGAAGTTGATAACCTAATAACAGCACCATCAAAAAGAAAAGCTTTTATTGAGGCTAATAAGGAATTACTTGCAGAATATCCGTGTGAATTAAAAGATAAGAGTATAGTTAATAAAATATGTATAGAGATAAAGAATTTAGAAGGATTTAGAAAAAAAATAGAAGAAATTTTAAATAATAATGGATTTAATACATATTCAGAAAATGAAGGTAGTGATGAAGATAAAACAAAAATATCTTTTTTGGAAGCTAAAGATAATAAAGAACTTATAGAACAAGTTTACGACGCAGATAAAAACGAAAGCCAATTTTGTATTTATAATGTAGATACTGGTGTAATAAAATATGAAGATGAATATCGGTATCAGGGCGTTACATTTATTCCAAATACAGGCGAAGAAATTCAAAAAGAAGTTGTATTACTTCCAAGTAAGGCAGAAGATTATATCGATGAAGAAACATTAAATACAGACATTGAAAACTTTATTTATAAATGGTTAGATGTAGATGAAGATATTTTAAAATTTGGTGTATGGAATATTAAATTAAGTTGGGTATTTGATAAATTTAGTACATTAAATTATCTAAGAGCACTAGGCGACACCGGACAAGGCAAATCTAGGTTTAAAGATACATTTGGGTCTATTCATTACAAACCTATAAGAACTTCTGGGGCATCGACGCCCGCCCCAATTTTTAGGATGATAAATAAGTGGAGAGGAAGTTTGTTATTAGATGAAGCAGATTTTAAAAAAAGTGATGAAAGCCAGGATATGATAAAATTAATCAATTTGGGATTTGAAAAAGGCGGTCATATATTACGCTGTGCTGATAATAATAATGATGATATTAGGACTTTCGACCCATATAGCCCAAAAATAATTTGCACAAGAAAAGTTTTTAATGATAAGGCGACGGAATCCCGATGCATTACGCAGGTGATGGGAGGAACTGCTAGAACTGACATAAAATTCACTCTTACTCCTTCATTTTGGAAGAAAGCATTAGAATTAAGAAATAAACTTCTAATGTGGAGATTGAAAAATTATTACATAATAGACCCAGAAAAAGATATAGATTTTGATATGACACATCTAGAACCACGAATGCAGCAAATAGTAAGTAGTTATCTTACCTTGTTTTCAAATGATAAAAAAGGATTAGAGGACTTTAAAACATTTGTTAATAAAAAACAAGAAGATAATATAGATGAAAGACAAAATAGTTTTGATGGAGAAATTGTTAAAGCCATACATAGATTATTTGTTAATAAAAAAGAATTTAAAATTTCTTCTAAAGATATTATTGATGAAGGAAATTTAGAATATAATGGTAGAGCTTCTTCTCCAAGGGCTATCGCTTCTCATTTGAAATCGTTGGGATTCAAAAAAAGTTTACCAACAAAAGTCGATGGTTCGACAAAAAGAGTGATACCATTAGATAAAAAACATTTAACTCAATTATTTACTAGATATGGGTTAAATATTGAAAAAAAGAGCGAAAAAAAAGAAAACACAGATTTTGGAGGATTAATACCTTTAGACGACTAAATATTCAACAATTGGCTTTTACGGTGGTTACGATGGGGTTACGAAAGTTACGGTGACTCCATGCTCACCTTGTTTAATTAATATTAAATGAATATTCAATTACTATTTAAACCTTATAAAAAACATTTAACTCAATTATTTACTAGATATGGGTTAAATATTGAAAAAAAGAGCGAAAAAAAGAAAACACAGATTTTGGAGGATTAATACCTTTAGACGACTAAATATTCAACAATTGGCTTTTACGGTGGTTACGATGGTTACGAAAGTTACGGTCGTTACGGTGACTCCCAAATTTAAAAAAAAAAGAAAACAGTAACTTTTAAAAAAAAAAAGGGGGGGGGGGGTCCCCCATAGAACCGTAACCATCGTAACCATCGTAACCACCGTAACCGAGATATTAATTAATTAACAAAGAAATTTAGTTAATAAGCAAAAAAATAGGATAGACACCCAAAAATAAAACTATCAACAGTTTAACGGTTACAACAGTTACAACCAAAATATTCATTATGTAAATAACGATGAGAGTAAATAAAAATAAGGATTAACTTGGCACTAGAACAGGTTATGAAAATGGAGGTAAATTAAAATGAAAAAAGAAACAGAAGATAAGGTTTCGAGCATCGATAGTAAAAAGTTGATTTCAGTATCAAAAACAGCTGAAGAACTTTTAAACCTAAATAAAAAATGAGCGAAGAAGGTAAGGTATGGAAAAATGAAGATAAAAAGAAACCACTTACGACTACAGAGATTATGCGGTCTAAACCAATTATGCCTACAGAGAAAGAGAAGACTGAATATAATAAAAAAGAACATAGTAAAGTAAGAAATAGGCAATTCAACATAAAGCTTGATGTTCTGGAAGCATTAGATAACCTAGAAGGTTTTACAGATGGTTTTTCAGTATCAGATAGGATTAAATTCATATTAGTTGAAAATGCTGAGCTAAAAGAACATCAATCCCATAAAAGTAATATAGCTGAAAGAAAGATAATAGAAACTGTTACAAACACTAAGGAAATGCTTCAACAACATTTTATTTATGTAAACAAAAGATTAGAAGATATAGAAAATAGTTTAGACGCATTAGGGAAATTTCAAAATTTGAAACCTATTCAAACTCCGCAAGAACCGAAATTTGAAGTAATCCCAGAGATAATTAAAGAAGAGTACAAAGCACCAGAGATAATTCAAGGAACGCCTACATTTAACGACATGCTAGGAGACATCCAATATAGGGCAAAACAGAAGAGAATGCAGCAAAAGTATGATAAAGATGTTATTGCAGGTAAAACATTCCCTAAGTATAGATAAAAGCTCTCTAACAGGTGGGAGGAAGCTCTTATATGCATTATCTGAGAAGCAATGCATATAATCTTGAAATGTGCTGCACCAGCGGACCAAAAAAGCAACGCCAAATCCTCTGTGTTTTTTTATTTTAATGATAATGAAGTGACATGAACGTGTCAAAGAAGGGATAACAATGACATGAATTAACCCATAGTATGCATCAATGTGACATGAACGTGTCAAGAATCAATAACACATTACCATAGTAATTGAATCGTAATGCTTTGCATCTATTAATAGATAGCTGCGAGGCACAGTATATAATAAGAAGGAGATGAACATGACAAACAAACAACCATTCAAGGTGGCTATCTATTCAAGAGTTAGTACTGATGAGCAGAATATAAATCAACAGCAGCAATTATTAATCGATTACTGTAAATCAAAAGGATATAGTTATAGGAGCTACGCTGATGAAGCTATGTCTGGAAGTATTAATGATAGACCTGATTGGGTTAAGCTACTTAAAGATTGTGAGAATGGTAAGTTTGATGCTATAGCTGTTACGAAGACTGATAGGATTACTAGGAGTTTAAAATATGCTATTCAATTCTATGATTGGTTATTAGAAAACAAGACAATAAAATTAATATCTTTGTATGATTCAGTTGATTTGAAAACTTCAGATGGCTATTTTATTTTCTTTTTGAATTGTTTGCTTAGTGAACGTGAACTCATCATAAATAGATGGCGTTCAAAAATAGGGATTGCCCGAGCCAAGAAGGAAGGTAAGTATAAAGGAGGCACGAAAGGTCGGACCTGGAAAAGAAATAGCGGGGTATCTAAATCGTCTATCTAAATAACAAGGTTTAAATAGTAATTGAATATTCATTTAATATTAATTAAACAAGGTGAGCAAAATGGTAAAAATACAGTATAATAAAAAACAATATTCAGTAACAATACCTAAAGAATATATACAACAAGCTAAACTTTTGAAAGGAGATATGATGACTATTTCTTTTAATGAAAGAGGATGCTTGGAATTAAAGAAGGTTATATGATGAAGGAAGAAGAACTTTTAGAAACAAAGGAAAGGCATATAAAGAGAATAAAAATTTCATAGGTTTTGAAAAAGAAAAAGACTATTGGGAGATAGCACAGGCAAGAATTAAGGATTGTATGGCAGATACAAAGTTATCAAGGTTCTTATGACACTAAACCAAATAGGGATACTATTGATACAGATTAGCTTATTCGTATTAGGCTGCTATGGTTTCAAGAAACTAATGGAAAGTAATAAGAAATACATAGCGATGTTCAAACAAAATATTATGGAGGTGGAAGGAAAGTGGAAAAAGAAAGAGTATAAGTAATCTAATGTTTACAGTTACCAGTCATATAGATATTAAAATCAATTGGTTTATGTCTCTTAATGATATGCTTTGTATCTATCTTCTCAACAGAAAGTATATGACCGTTTCTATTTATATTCTTAACAAGTTTTGTTAAGTCCCATCCTCTAACATTATCCAGGATAATGGAATTAGTAAATTTTAATGTGTTAAACTTTTGATATATCTCTTTGCTTGAAGTTCGTATTGTTCTATTAGTCATTTTGTTAAACTTGTTTCTCCTTCTCCAATTTTAATTTCAACTTTATTATTTGTGTTTATCTCAGCATCTAAAATTCCTTTTATTTGCATAGCTTCCCAATCATCTAATCTTGATTCATTCATATAATTTGAACAAGGCAGATTATATTCTACTCTGCTTATTAAACATCTTCGATACAGTCCGTCTTTTTCATAATCTTCAACATCATAAATATCAATACCTATTTCTTTTGCTTTAATATCTTGAGCAGTATTATCAAGCTTAATGTTTTTGTTACTTATAGAGATGGTTATTCCAGCGGTTACAATTCCAATTAATAGAATTGAAACCATTAAGATTAATATTGTTTTCTTCATTTTAATCTAATTCACTTATTTTCTCAAAATTTAAACTTGCTGCGACTGGATTATCAAATACTGCATCGCCTTCTAATTGTATATTAGTATTGCTTGTTCTCCATTGATAAGTTATTACATCCCCATCTTCAACTACTACCGTTCCGACTATGTCTAATGTATCTATTCCGTCTGATTTGAAACTTTTACTATCTGCTCTCTGAAGACATCTTGCTTCTATCCCATTAACTAAAACTCTTGCATAAAACGAAGCTTCTTGATTTCCTACATCATCATTATATGGATGAATACACCCTTGAACTCTTATTATTCCTTCAAAACCATTAATTGTTATTGAACTATTTGAATCAGTTAAATTATACCAATCACTTATTGTTTCATCATCAATTTCTAAATCAAAAGTAATATTATACCATGTATCAGCTGAAGCTGCTGTTGCTGTTGCTACTCTATGGAATTGTGATACTTGGTTTTTTGAATAACTATAATTTGAATATAAATTTCCAGTTACATTAACATCTCCAACAACATTCAAAGTATGAGTAGGGGTTGCAGTTCCTATCCCAATTCTATCATTTCCAGCATCTAAAAAGAATAAGTTAGGTTCTGTATCTCCTTCAAATCTGAAATCTATATCATTACTTAATTCATTAAATATAACACTCTTAGTGTTTATCCGTATAGCTTCTTTTTCATTACCCAACATTACTACATTACCTACTGCTGAGCCAAAACCTAAACCTATAAGAACCAACTTTTCTCCAGACGGTTGAACATTATTTCCTATTCCGATAGCATCTTCTCCAGAAGAAGCTACGTTTGTTCCTATTGCGAAAGACCTTAAGCTACTTGCTACACAATATCCACCTATGGCTACTGCACTATATCCACTTGAAGTTGCATAAACACCCAATGCGGTACTGGAAATACCACTTGCGGTCGATTGATAACCTACTGCAGTTGAATAAATAGCATCTGCTGATGTTTGCCTTCCAATTGCTGTAGCATAATTTGCAGTTGATGAAGCAGAAGAACCAATAGCTAATGAATTAATACCTAATGCTTTTGTACTTGTCCCAATTGCAATAGAAGCAACTCCTGAAGAGTTTGCTTGATTACCCAAAGCGAAAGAATGTGCACCAGTTGCATCTGCAAGATTACCAAAAGCAAAAGATTGGTCGTTGGTCGCTGTTGAGTCTTTACCACCCGCAAAAGAATTATCTCCATTTGCATTACAATTTTCATTTATAGCAAAAGAATATTCACCTGATGCCATTGTTTCGTGTCCTAAACTTAATGCTTCTACACCCGTTGTACCTATCGCTGTTGAACTTGATAAACCTAAAAATACACCATTTTTCATATCTACATTACCAAGTTCAACTTCGTTAATTAAATAAGCATCTGCTTTATAATATTTTACTGCATTATCATCTTCATTAGGATATAGTTTAAATCCATCTGTTGTTGTAGCAGTTACATAATAACTAAGAGATTGTTTTGAACCAGTATTACGTATATATCTTTCATTACCACCGAAATTTACATACACTCCTGCAGATATATCGTAAGTTAAATCTATTCTATATAAATTTCCCACTACTACTCCTGGAGTAAGCTGTTGAATATAAGCTTTAGTTGGATAACTAGCATAATAATCTGTTACAGAAACATAATAATCTCCTGCATCATCCCCTGTTGCCCAAGTCCCTGATGTAACCCAACCAGTAGTCCCATCATCAAATTCTCCATTTGTAATAATTGAAGTCCCAGTTAT
>Ga0307928_10002900_pt1 | contig 13101 bp, 11 predicted proteins | sample AceLakmetagen232_FD_201815 | JGI IMG/M metagenome (GOLD analysis project Ga0307928, IMG submission 201815) | Saline water microbial communities from Ace Lake, Antarctica - #232 | ecosystem: Environmental > Aquatic > Non-marine Saline and Alkaline > Saline | place: Antarctica: Ace Lake... | reverse complement strand
GAGTCGGTCGATTACAACTCGAAGGGAATCCAGCTCGTCGGCACCGTTGGGAATCGTGCCGCCTCGATCACTGGAGCGTCCAGCGGTATTGGCCTCGTTTACATGCGGGCCGAGAACGCATTGCTCAGAAACTTCTCGGTCATCGCTACCCCAGATGGTGGCAATTACGCCATGATGATTAACTCTCCCGGCTACGTTGTGTCGAGGCTGGAGAATTGTTCGGTCAAAGGCGGGGTATCTTGTGCAGTCGCCGTCTTTCGGGGCACTTGCATCAACTCCCTGGCCTATGATTCAGTCAACGGGTTTTACCCAAACAGCATCAACTACGTCGTTGTTCATTGTACCGCTGGGAACTGCTCCGGGACCGGATTCCTTGGCGTAGCCGCCACGAGGCTTACCGCCGTACTCTGCCTGGCCGGCAATAATGGGACGGACTTCGCCAACGAATCCGCATCGTGCGCGCTCAACGCATCCGAGGACGGGACGGCCCCCGGGTCGGGTTCGGCCACGGGATTCGTTATCACCGACTGGAACGCTGATTACACGCTCAAGGCGGCGGTGGCGGCTACGACCAAGGCGCGCTTCTTGGCTTATCCATTAGCCGCGCTTGACTTCGACGGTAGCCTCCGCAAGAGGGCAGGCGTCTGCTACGCTGGATGCAGCGATGCCGACCCGCAGGCGTATTCGCTGTCCACCACGCCGATATGCACCGGGACGTACACGGTCGTTAGGACATCTGGAGAGAATGCGCTCGACGTTGACCTGTCGGCCCTGACGCTGACCGATGCGGTGCTGGTGCTTATCTTCGTCAAGGCCGGGTCAACGCCCACCACTACGGCCGCTGATTACACCGATCTGTCAAATGTAGTCGATGTGTCGGCCACCACAGCCAGGATACGCCACACTGCCGACCAGGGCATGATCGAGGATGGAGTGACGTACTACGTCAAGGTCGTGTCGATGTCGGGCAGCTACGCTACGGCGATCAACTCAAACGAAGTCACCAGCACTTGTGCGGGGTACTTGAAGAAGACATGAGCGAGTTGCTGACATACGAAGACGTGCCGACCGACCAGCAGGGCAACCTGCTCTGGCGGGTGTTCCTGTGGTACGCGGTGCGCGACCCGAAGTTCAGGGCGCTTGTTGTGCAGTCATGCGCTGCCGACAAGTTGTTCTACATCAACTCGTTTATCTGGGTTCAGAACTCTCGCAAGAGCCCGTCGTGCGTGCCGTTCATCACCTATTCGTACCAGACGGAGTACATAAGGAAGCTCTGCGGCAAGATCGACGACTCACGCAAGCCAGAGAATCAGCACTTGCGCTTCGACCTTGGCGTGGTCAAGAGCCGCCAGATTGGGCTCACGGAGTCCACGCTGGCCGCGCTCGACTCCTACTGGCGCTTCGACAAGGACACCAGCTTCAGGTGCATCTCGGCCAAGGAGGAAAGGGTCGACAACTCCAAGGACATGAGCGCGCTGTTCCAGCGGCTCGACTTCATGGAGGAGCGGCTGCCATCGGCATTGCAGGTCAGGGGCGCAAAGCATGACCGCACCACTGGCCGCACGCACCTCAACATCTACAACCCGAAGCGCCGCGTGTCGATCATCGGTGAGTCCAGCAACCCGAACGCTGGGCGAGGCGGCATCAACCTTGCCGTCATCCGTGACGAGGAGGCGGCAGCAGAGTACGGCTTCGAGATCAGCAGCGCGCTCAACATGACGACCAAGTGCCAGATCAGGATTTCCACGCCTGCAGGCGTTGGCAACTCGTTCCACGCCGCCTACACGAACCGTGTCAAGGGCGGGATAGAGTTCATGGAGATACACTGGTCCGAGCACCCCGAGTACGCCGCTGGCCTCTACAGCAACAAGGGCGGGAAGATAGAGATAATCGACCAGCAGTGGCATGACGAGCACCCCGAGTACAAGTGCAGGATGGACGAGACATATTCCGACCCGGGGGCCAGATGGGAGTTCCTGCGCAGCCCGTGGTTCGACAGCCAGTGCGATGCCTCCGACTCCACGCACCAGATTGCTCAGGAGTTGCAGCTATCGTTCCTTGGCTCCGGCAGCCCGTTCTTCAGCCCCGAGAAGCTGTCGTCAGTAGCCGCCGACTGCATTCTTGACCCGATGCACGTGGGCACGCTCACTCAGTGGGTACGCAAGGTCAAATTCTACGACTCCGACCCCCGTTCAAACAGATGCAAACTTTGGTTCGATCCGGTCTCCGGCCGACCGCTTCAAAACACAACCTACACGATAGGTATTGACGTGTCGGCCGGAACCGGCGCTTCCGACTCCTGCATCTCCGTTGCCGACGATACGGCATCCGAGAAGGTGTTCGAGTGGGTCAGCAATGGCGTCACCCCAGAGCAGCTTGCAGTAGTCGCCGATGCTGTCGGCGATTGGTTCACCACAGAGAAGGGCAAGCCCTACATCGCGTGGGATGCCGGTGGCCCTGGCGCTGCCTTCGGGATAGTGCTGATGCGGCTCGGCAGCCATCACGTCTACTACCACACCCCGTCAGGGGTGGTGAACGCCAAGCGGGCCAGCAAGCCCGGCGTACCGTCGCAGGCCAGCCTGAAGCAGGAGTTGATGGAAACCTACCGGGCGGCGCTGTTCAGCGGGTCGTTCATTACTCGCAGCAGGGCGGCGTTCGAGCAGTGCGAGCAGTTCAAGTACTCCGAGGGTGGGCAGCGGATCGTCCACCAGAAGAGTGTCAATTCCAGAGACTCGTCTGGCCGTGGCGAGCAACACGGCGACATTGCGAGTTCGGAGGCCGTGCTGGTTCTTGCGATGCGGGACAGGCCCGCTCCGAGAAGGAGTGCTGTTGTCGTGAGGCAGGGCTGCCCGCAGTGGTTCAAGGACAATCTCAGGCGTGAAAAGTCTCGCGCCTCAAGCTCATTTGTGGGGCACGCATTCTATGGTTAAGTGGAATAAGCTATTCGGGAAGCTGTCTAAGTACTTTGACTTCTTCAGCAAGAAAGAAGAGACCGAGGCCGTCAAGCATGACGACTCAATGGTGCCGCACAAACTGATGGAGTCCGTGAAGCACTGCTACGCCTTGATGGACCCGTTCAGGGCGCAGGCTGCTGTGCAGCGGGCTCAGTACGCTGGCAAGTATGGTGATGGTGGCGCGCCTGAAGTTGTACTCGACAACAAGATCAGGCAGACAGTGAAGATATATTCCAGGCTGCTTGCCTCTGGTACTCCGCAGTCTATCGTCACCCAGCGTTACGATGCCCTGATACCGTTCGCCAAAGAGTTCGAGATGGCATTCAACCGCCACCTGAAGAACATCGACCTGCAAGACCCGATGATGGATGCTGTGATGCAGATGTTTTTCAGCGTCGGCATAATAAAGACCGGGCTTGCAGATGGAGATGAGGAAGACCAGTACACCATAGACGGCGAGGAGTTCGACTTCGGCAAGGCCAAGAGTTCGTCCGTCCTGTTCGATCACTTCGTGGTAGACGTTGAAGCCAATAGGCGCAGTGGCATCAACTTCATTGGCGACAGATATTGGATGCCCGCCCAGTGGGTACGCGACAAGAAGAAGGAGCTCGGCACCGCGCCCGGCTACGAAGACCTTACCCCGAGCGGGCGAAAGCTCAGTTCCAGCGCCATGCGTCCCACGGACCGGACATCCAAAATACCGGACCAGCCCGAGAAGCGGCTCTACAGCGAGGTGATGTTGTGGGACATCTATCTCCCGAAGCAGAATCTCATGTGTACGTTCGTCGATGGCGAAGACGAGCCGCTTGAGGTCTACGAGTGGGACGGCCCCAAGGGTGGCCCATACGACCTGCTCTGCATGGACCGGGTTCCCGGCGAGATTCTTCCCAGCAGCCCGATATCGTGGCTGCTGCCGATGCACGAGTTTGTCAACAGCGTGATGCGCAAGCTGGAGCGTCAGGCAGTCAACCAGAAAACGGTACACCTCTACGACAAGGCCGTCGAGGATGAGGCTGAGGCAATCCGGACTGCTCACGACCTAGACTACGTGGGCGTCACTAACTTGAACAAAGACACGGTCGTCGCAGTGGGACAGGGTGGGGCAGACCCGGCACTATTCAACACGATGATAGCCGCCGACAACATGTACGATCAGCTTGCCGGTGGGCTGAAGGTGCTTGGCGGCACCGAGCCCATGAGCGAGACGCTGGGGCAGGATAAGCTGCTGCGCGATTCGGCCAATGCGATGATAGACGAGATGCGCAGAGTAGTGCGCCGAACGCTGCGGTCAGTCATCAAGAAGCACGCATGGTATGTCTGGACCGATCCGATCCGCGACTACGAGGCCCAGATGCCAATACCGGGGTCGAAGGTCACACACAGGGTTGTCATATCGCCCGAGGTTCGAGAGGGCGAGTTCCTTGACTACAACTTCGACATCAACCCGTACAGCCTGAGCGAGCGCACGCCGCAAGAAGAGGCCGCTACGCTGCGTGACTTGTGGGAAGAAGTAGTAGTGCCAAACACTCAGTTCTATATGCAGGCTGGGATGATGCCGGATGCCATAGGGTATACCAATAGAATTTATGAGTTGAGCGGCGCTGACTCTAAGAACCTGTTTATCCCGATGAATGGTCAGCCTGCAGCGGGCGGGTCCAGCAGCGAGTCAGGCATGGCCCCTATGCCACCCCAGATAAAGCAGACTACCAACACCAGGATAAGTCGTCCCGGGCACACTCAGGCGTCGCGCGATGCGGCGCTGATGGATTCAATGTCAAGCCTTGCGCAACAGGGCCAAGGCAGGCCATCCGGTCAATAAGGAGGTAGCACATGAGTGAGAAGGATAAACAGGGAGCAAGGGTGATACACGCTCTCAATGATTACACGGCATGGACGGCGTTCGGCAATGACACGTTGAATCTTGCCGACAACGCCCACGGGCTAATGGAGAGCGGGAGCCTTCTCTTCGATAAGGCGAACGGTTCCAACAACAAGAAATACGCTGGCGTCTACAAAACCATCGACGAGACCGATCTGTTCCGCAACTTCTCTCCGCTCGATAGGATTGTGGCTTCGTTTTACGTCAGCGCCACAACCAACATCGACTACTTGTTCCTTCGTCTTGGCGACGATTCCACCAACTATTTCGAGTGGCAATGGACAGACACAAACATGGACACTCCCGCCAGCACATGGAACGCGCTGTCCGTCAAGGTCGGCGATGCGTACATCGGGGGCACCGGTGGCGATATCACTGACATCGACTACATGGCGTTTGGCGTGATGTTCGATGCTGAGTCCAACGAGCTTACGGGCATGATCTTCAGTGGGTTTTACCTTGAGCGTTCCGTCAAGACGACCACGTAGGGGGAGTGTATGGCTATCAAGCTGATACTCAACGGTGTTGAAACCGATCCGGCTACGCTCCCCGACAAGGGGCCTGCTTTCTGGCGTTCGTTCAGCAAGCGTCAGCATAACAGCCGGAAGAATCTTGACTTCAAGTCTGAGGCGTTCTGGGTCAAGCCAGAGGAGGCCGGGGCCAGGATGGCGGAAGATCGACACATAGACGTTGGGACAGCACCGAGCTACATAGACACAGAGGGTCACCTACATTGGAAGGGTGACCGAGCCAGCGTTGACCGGAGACGTGAAAAGTACTACCGGCAGCGTGGTTACGTCAATAAGGTATAGGAGGACACAATGGTAGACGAGAAAGAGTTCGGCGCAAGGTTCATGGGCATCAGCAGTGAGGTTGCGGAAGACACGACTGACGATGCGGCCGAAACAAAGGACGACGAAGTCAACGTTGGCGAGGGTGATTCCGCTGACAATACCGAGAGCATTGCCGATGAGGAGGTTTCCGGCGATACCGAGGTTGTTGACGGCAGCGAACCGGATGACGACGGCGAGGAGATTGAGGACGGCGATGATGACACTGAGGAAATTCCGCTGACCTTGCAACTCGAAGCCGCCCGTTCCGGTCTTACGGACGATCAGATTCAGGCGTTCGGCAGCGAGTCATCGCTGCGCGCGGCAATCAAGATCGTCCAGGAAGCGTCGGAGAAGAAGGAGGCTGGGAATGGCGGTACAAAGCTAGACGTGGAAGACGTTGAGTTGCCTGATGTTGATAGCTTTGAATTGCCGGATTTCGACCCCAATGAGTCCGACGAGAAGATGGCCGAAGCCATAAAGGGTATGGCCGGTCACAACAAGGAAGTGATGGGGAAGTTCGTGACGGTCATTAAGTCGCAACAGGAGCAGAACAAGCAGTTGCGCGACATGGTCGGCGGTCTTTCTCAGGCGTACAACGTTCAGGCGTTTTTGTCTGCCATCCCGAGTCTGGGTGATGAGTGGTCGGACTTGGTTGGCAAGGGTGAAAACGGCGATGTAACCGACAAGCAATTCGAGAACAGGTGTACGCTGTTCGATTCGATTCTCCCGGAGATCGACGCTGACGCCAAGGCCGGAAAACGGCTGTCGATGGCAAAGGCGTTGCGGCGTGTAGCCGACAGAGAGTTCCCGGAGAAGTCGAAGAAAGTTAGTGGTAAATCGCTCGCAAAGAAAGCGCGATCACTGAGAAAGATCAATATGCCAGAGTCCAGCAAGAGAAAGCCGTCGCTGGATTCAAAGGCAGCAGCCCTCAGAGATCTAGAGGAGCAGCTTGCCAAGCAGGGGCACACAAGCCCTGGCGAGAGTTTTGATCCCATGGCCGCGCTCAAGAAATGAAGTAACGAAAGGAGCGCACAACAATGAGTCTCAAGATCGAACAGATCACGGATGTTGCCAATTCGACTTTCGAGTCGAGGCAATTCAACGTGATAAACGATGCTGCAACCACGTTGCAGTCTTTTGTTGCCGGAGAGAGATTGCTCGATAAGGGCCGTCTTGTGTTCGGCGGCGGAGACGTTTTCAAGTATCCGATCATCTATCGCGGCGACACTAACGCTGCTGCGGTTGGTCCGTTCGAGCCTGGTGAGCTTGACCAGCGTGACGGTACCACCGAGGGGACGGTCGGCTACAAGATACTGCGTACTGGGTGTCACCACGACATCACGCAGCTTTCGGCGAATGCCGGAAAGAACAGAATCTACAGCTTCCTCGCGGCCAAGGAATACCAGATGTGGATTGGTCTGTGGGAGATGATCGAGGAGTACTTCTGGTTCGGCCCCTCCAGTTCCAGCGATGACAAGGTTCCTTACGGAATGCTGGGTTACTGGCTGGACTATAGTGGCTCCACTGGATTCAACGGCGGAAACCACACTAACTGGTCGTCTGGGCCGGGTGGGATTGATTGTTCGTCCGCCGCTGGAACCAACTACCAGCATCGCACGTTCAACTACACTGACATCACCGATGCGGACGGACTTGAGAAGACCAAGGATTCCATTGAGCTTTGTGATTTCAAGGGTATCCCGAACAAGCCGATCAAGGACGCTTCGCCCGGTGCGCCGGACCACGAGATTTACACCACGCATGATAATCTCAAGGACTTCCGCTCTCTGCTTGAGAACAAGAACGAGAGCATCGGCCTGGACCTCGGCCGCTACATGAACAGCACGATCATAAAGGGCGTCCCGGTCACGTGGGTTCCGTACCTTCAGAACAACCACGACACCTCCGACCCGATCATTGGGGTCAACTGGAACGACTTCCGTGCAGTGACGCCTGATGGCGGAATGTGGAACCAGCGTATTCCTTACAGCCGTGCAGCCAACCAGCCCACGGTGTTCGAGATGTGGATTCTGTACGAGCTTAATTTCGTGATGCAGAATCGCCGTTCGCACTTCCTCGGGGCCAAGTCCGATCCGCTGAGCGACTAGTCCTGCGGCGTGTAGACTGAAAGGAGATTCAACGATGGGCGGTATTTACAGAAGTTACTCCGGTGTTTCCGGTGACGATGGGCAGGTTATCACTAAGGTTCCTGTCGATGTGTTGCTTGCGTTGCCCAGAAGTGCGGGTAGCGGTTTCTACGACAACTTCGTTGGCGCTGGTTGCCCTACTGATTCAAGTGCGGCCACCAGTGTTGCTGGCTGGGTTGACGATTACGTTGCGAACGCTGGTACGATTGTCCCTGCCGCAGTTGAGGGTGGCGGGATAGTCCTCACACCAGATACGGCCGAGAATGACGGTATGCAGATTCAGAAGCAGCCGTCGATGGTTCTTGACACCGATACGCGCTGCGTGTTTGGTGCCAAGGTTACACTGGCTGATGTTCTGGCTCAGGATGTTTTCATCGGTCTTGCGACGGCTGATGCTGACCTTGCTCAGAGCAAGCCCAACGATCACGTCGGGTTCTACGTCGCCGATGGTGCTGGGACGATCTTCTACAGCATTTCGGATGGCGGGACCGCGACTGCGGCCACTACCGGCTCGACTGCAGTGAACGCTACGTCGATATGGCTGGAGTGCTTCATGGATGGCGAGAAGTCCGTTGAGTTCTACATCGATGGCGATCTCGTGATCGACGCTGCCGTAACGAATCTGCCCGAAGACACCGTGATGGGCTTCGGCATCGCTACCGTTAATGGGGATTCGTCCTCGAACACGCTTACCGTGTCCGCGGCGTATGCCTACAACTGGTAGAAGTTAGTCGGCAGGTAGGTTGGGGTGGGGGGATAAACCCCCCACCCCTGACTGGAGGATAAAATGGGAATCAGAAGGATGAACAGCGCCCACGAGCGCACTGTAGGCGACATATTCAAGGCTGGGTACATTCCGCCTCAGCACCGTAGCGAGAAGCTGGCAAAGGAGATTCCTGCCTGGGCCAACGATCTCGTGGTGAAGATGGAGGAGTTCCAGTCAAGAGTCATCAGCAGAACGCACTACACCAAGGGCGAGCTTGCGCTTGCGATGTCGATAGCTTTTGAGTTGCGTCAGTACATCGACTCCAGGCTTGGGCCGCTGCCCGAAGTGGACAAGGCCGACGAAGCTCCGGCCGTGCCGCCTGTTGATGAAAAGCCCAAGCGTGGGCCTGGACGCCCCCGCAAGGAGAAAGCGCAGGATGGAGATGAGGGCAAGTAATGTCTGAATCTACACTAGCTGTAAGCAAGACAGAGGTTGATGCACTGCTTGGCTCGTACCTGGGCTACACAAGGACGAGTACCAACTGGTCCACCGAGGACCAGAGCGTCATAGACCAGTGCAGGGATGCAGGGTTGGTTCGGTTCTACAACGAGTACGACTGGACGTTCATTGCGCCGAGTACAACCATAACGTTCTGGCCTACCGTGACCGGGACGATAACTGGTCAGGCCGTGTATTCTTCGCCGAGCAGCACGATCACGGCGAGTGCGGCCAAGTTCTTCCCGTCGATGGTCGGACACTCGATCACCTACGACGATTCGAGTACAGATTACGTCATCACTGCCTACACAAGCAGCACAGTGATTGTCGTGACTGGTGATTCCAGCTCGGAGAAAAGCGGCGATACGTTCACCATCACGGCAACCAATGACGGTGACTTCAGGTTGCCCGATGACTTCGGGTCGCTGCGTGACACGCTACATTTTGAAGAGAATCTTGGCTACGCTCCGTTGAACATAGTTTCGGTAGCCGAGGTCCGCAGGAGAATCACCGCCAGTTCGTCAACCGGGGTGCCGATGTATGCGGCGATAGACCCGGTGGCTAACAGTGGGAGCACGGGCCAGCGGATCAACTTGATTTGCGCGCCGCCCCCGTCGAGCGAGTTTACCATGTATTATCGGTACAACGTGCTCAAGAATGCTCTTGCGACGAGCTACACGTACCCCGCTGGTGGGGCAGCACACAGAAACACGCTGATAGAAGCATGTCTCGCCGAGGCGGAAGTCTTCGAGAATGACGCGGCGGGCATCCATGAGCAGAAGTACCAACAGGCCCTTGTGCGGTCCAAGAGGATCGACGGAAAGAACGGGCCTAGGAATCTTGGGCCGATGTATGATGCTTCCGTGCGGAAGAGATATTGGTCCAACGGATCAACGCATACTTACGACGGAAGCGTTCCGACGTAAGGCCAGATAGGAGTTAAGACAGTGGCTAAAAAGGCTAGTTACGACCAACAGCGCCTTGAGCGCCCCAACATGTTCGTCAACGAGATGCACCTCATAAATTCGCCGACAGGCACGATGCTCCACGTTGATACTGCGGCACCTACTTCAGTAGACCTTCCGGGTCCGGCGTCGCTCTGGCTCGACACTTCGGCCAAGGCTGTTTACTACAACAGTGGTACCAAGGCGTCTCCGACGTGGACGGCCCTTGCGGGTTCGTCCGTAACGTTGCAGCAGGCGTTCACCTCTGGTCAGGTCATTACCACGGCCAGCGCCACCAAGAAGCTCGCCATCGGTGACGGTACGGATACCATGTACCTGTACTCCACCAACGCCAGCAACATGTCGTTCATCACCACCAACGCTGGGACCGATCTCACCATCGCTCCGGCCGGTGGAGATGTTGTGCTTACCGGAACGCTGGCCGTCTCCGGCACAGTTACTTCGACCGGCAATTTCACGGTCGGAGTCACCAAGCTGGTCGTAACTGCTACGACTGGTGCTGTTAGCATGGCATCTGGTCTGACTATGACTCAGACGACCGGCAACGCCATAGTGGTCAACAGCAACAAGTTCACCGTTGCCGCCGACACGGGCGACACGCTTGTTGCCGGTACGCTCAACGTTACTGGTGCTGCCACCTTGGGTTCGGTTGCGATTAGCGCAATCCAGCCCGCTGCTGGCAACCTCGCCATTAACGGTGCCACCGGAGCGACTACCATCACCATCGGTAATCTCTCTACTGGCGGGATCACGATTGCGGACAACGTGACGCTGTCTCAACCGATGCTTATTTCGGGCACGAATGCCCTTTCATTCTACGATGCGGCTCTGCTGATTTCTTCGTCCACCGATGGTCAGCTTGACATCGACGCGGACGTTGAGCTTGAGCTCGCTACTGCAACGCTCGACGTGAACGCCGGTACGGCGGTCACTGTTGATACCGCTGCGTTCTCGATTGACGGCACCTCTACGTCAAACGTCAGCGTCACTGGCGCAGACCTGAAGATCGAGACGCTTACAAGCGGCACGCTTGACGTAAACGCCGTCGCCAACCTTACGGTGGATGCTGGTGGGACGGTTAGCATTGATGGTGTAGGCGCGTCCAACTTCACGATTGCTACTGGCAATCTCAGCCTCATCACTACCGGAAGCGGCGGAATCATCCTGAACTCGGTCGGCGTCATTACTCCGACCAGTGCGGCTGCCGTGACGTGGACGCATTCCGGTGGCGCTTTCACGATCAACAGCACCTCGCAAAGCATCGTGCTCAACACGCTGACCAGTGGCGACATTGACATGGACTCGGTCGCTGCTATCGACATAGACGCCGGGACTACCTTCGACGTGCTTGCTGCTGGAGCATTCAGCATCGACGGTACTGGTGCCAGCAACGTGTCTGCGGCAAGTGGCAACCTGACGATTCAGACCACTACCACCGGAGACATCATACTCAATTCGGTTGCGGCCATTACCCCGACAAGTGCTGCGGCTACCACTTGGACTCATTCTGGTGGGGCTTGGACATTGAACAGCACTTCACAGGCGATTGCCCTCAACACGCTGTCCTCAGGGACACTCTCCCTGAATTCGGCTGGCGCGATTGACATTGATGCTGCTGCTGCTAGTGCCATCTCTGTTGCTTCGGCCAACCTCACGATTGAAACCACGACGAGCGGTGCACTCGCCATAACTTCGGACGGCACACTGACTCTGACTGGTTCTTCTACTGTTGACCTCGGCGCTGACCTGAATGCTGCTGGCTTCGTCATCTCGGACACGACTATTGACGATAGCCTGGACATTCTTGGCGGGCTGACATTCGCCAATACTGGGGACGCGATTGCGCTCCAGACTCGCTTGGCGAATGACACGGTGCAGGACGTTGTTGTGATAACCGGAGGCACGAACACGCCGGTTCTCAGGCTTGACAACGCCTGTACGCTGGTGATGAACAGCTACGTCTTGTACGGTGACGATGCCGCGAACGGTAATCTGATCCTGTCCTCGACCTCGAACGGGACCAAGGGATTCATCGGTATCGCAACCGGCGAAGAGGGCATGAAGATCGGCGGAACGGCTGACAGAGCCGGGACCGTTGGCGACAATGCCCTGCACATCTTCGACGGCGCTGCTGCTCCTGCTGGCTCTCTTGCTAACGGTGCATCACTGTATTCTGCCGCTGGCGAACTCTACACCATGGATGCTACCGGTAACGCTACGCTTCAGACCCCGCACGATGACGAGAATATGTGGGTGTTCCACTCCAAGAATACGGCTACCGGCGAGGTTCTCCATGTCGATATGGAGAGGCTGCTGAAGGCCGCTGCCGAGAAGCTGGACCTCTCGGGGTTCATCCAGGAGTACGTAGAGTAGTAGTTGATGGCGGGGGGGGCGGCATGGGGCCGCTCCCCCCAAACCCGTAGGACTAGGAGATAGTTATGAGCATGAAGTTGACTTACGCGGACTTGAGGTACATGGCCCCGTCGCTTGGTGAACTGCTCAATAGCAAGGAGCTTCCAGGCAAGTACCGAATGGATGTTGCTGCTTTGGGCAAGACGGTAGGCGCGTCGCTGGAGCTTTACAATGACGAACGCAACAAGCTCATCAAGGAATTCGCTGGAGATCACAAGAACGAGGACGGCGTAGTCGCGGTTCCCGAGGACAAGGTCAAGGAGTTTATGATTGCCGACGGCGAACTGCTGACCTCAGAAGTCGAACTCCAGATGGACAAGGTGTCGCTGCCGCAATCGGCTTTCCCGACTGCTGCCGACATTAACGTGCTTGACAAGATAACCACCGCCACGAAGTAGGGGACGCTGATGCCGACACGCCGACGCCAGATGGAATTGATGTTCCCGTTTGGTGGCATTCATAAGGGGGCTGGCTTTCAGAAGCAGCCCCCTTACACTACGCCCGACTGCGAGAACGTGCGGCCGTATTCGACGATAGACGGTCGTGCGGTCGGCGGCTCCAGGCCGGGCATGGACAAGTCGTTTCTGAATCAGCTTGGCTCCGGCAACCCGGTCAGGATGCTGGCTGGCATAACGTACATGGACGAGTCGGGGTACAGGTCTATTCACGAGACATGGCCCTCGACTACGTTTTCTGCAGCGTGGTCT
>Ga0307928_10002898_pt1 | contig 13109 bp, 19 predicted proteins | sample AceLakmetagen232_FD_201815 | JGI IMG/M metagenome (GOLD analysis project Ga0307928, IMG submission 201815) | Saline water microbial communities from Ace Lake, Antarctica - #232 | ecosystem: Environmental > Aquatic > Non-marine Saline and Alkaline > Saline | place: Antarctica: Ace Lake... | reverse complement strand
TCATTACTTTGGTTGTAAATATTGCAGGTAAGAATGCAATACATACTTCTGCACTCCCACAGGCTGTTCCAGCCTCATATCAACAGGGGGGCGGTACAAATTCCTCCGAAAGTAAATCCTCCTCAGCCGCCCCCCATATTTTTGATGTGCTAAAAAAGGAATTCGGCGATGAGTACGAAATTATAAAAGCAGCAGCAGATAGAAATGGTTGCACTGGTGATTACCTGCTTACTCTTTTTGCAATTAGAAAAGCTGAAAATGGTGCTCCCGGTTTAGAGTTTGGTGTGATGAATGCAAAAGCTATTGACCTTGATACTCAAGCTGGATGGGCTGCTGCTACTATTATGAAAAACAAAGCACGCTATAAAGCGGAAAATATTAAACATATGAATTTTATTACTTATCTTGGTAATAAATATTGTCCCATAGAATCAGATCCTATAGGGAATGGATATTGGAAAATAAATGTTAATCATTGGGTTCATACTTTTATGAGGAGAGCAGTATTATGACCAGACATTACTCTTTAACAACAGTAAGTGCAGCAATAAATCAAAAACAAAAAACTGAATTAAAGAATCTAGTAAAGAAGTTTGAATGCACCAAATCTAATATGATAATTGCGGGACTTACATTACTTACAAAAACACCCTATACAAAAATACAAGCCTTATTAGATAATCTAAAAGGTAAAACAAAACTGGAGCAATAATGGGAACATGCTATATTAAAATGTGGTAGCTTGTTAGCTGAGGCCGAATTAAATGATTGAAAAAATAGAAATAAGAAATTTCAGAAAGCATGCCAAATTAGATTTAGAATTTGGGCCTCGTGTCACTTCTATAGTCGGCTCAAGTTATGCTGGGAAAAGTTGTGTCATACGAGCATTAAGATTGGCTATGTTAAATCAACCATCCGGAATGCAGTATATTAAATGGGGTAAAGATAAAACCATTATAAGATTATTTGCAGATGATTCAAAAGTTACTCGCATAAGAAGCAAGTCCATCAATAAATATAAATTGAATAAAAAACCATTTGTAGCGTTCGGTTCTGGTGTATCGCCTGAAATCGAAAAGTTTTTGAATATATCAGATATCAATTTTCAAAACCAACACGATGCTCCTTTTTGGTTTTCAGAAACAGCGGGACAGGTATCTCGTCAATTAAATTCTATCATCAACTTAGATGTAATTGATACCACATTATCTGACATCGCATCCAAATTAACAGCAGCTAAACAAGAAAAAACATCAACTGAACTTAGATTAAGTAATGCGATTGAAAAAGAAAAAGAATTGCAATATGCTGAAGATATGAATGAAGACTTATGTCGTATAGAGCATATCGAAACAGTAAAAGAACAAAACGCTTCAAAATCGCTCAGGATCGATGATCTACTATCAAAAGGTGTTAGACTACTAAAAACAAAAGAAAACGCAGCACAACTGAAGCTCGTAGGGGATTCAGCTCTTGTAGTGTATAGGAATAGCCAAGATATCAGCATGTCCATTAGAACACTACGTAATAGCATAAAATCAGCTAAAATCCATCAAACCGAACTATCACGGAGACCTGAATCATTTGATGAAATAAAATTATTGAAAAAGCAATACACCACAACAGATGATCTATATGATGCACTGAAAGATATTATCGATGACATTCAGTATCAGCAGGAAAAGATATGTCAAATAGAAAACGATTTGAAACTATGCAAAAAACAATTAGGCAAAGCCATCGAAGGGAAGTGTCCACTATGTCAAAAACCAATGACGAAATAATTGCAATTTTTGTTGCTGACATACACCTACAACACAATCCTCCGATCTGGAGAAGTGCTGAAGAAGATTGGTACGATGCGATGAGAAGACCTTTACTCGAACTGACTAAACTAAAACAAAAACATAATTGCCCTATTATTTGTGCTGGTGATGTTTTTGATAAATGGAATAGCCCTCCTGAACTTATAAATTTTGCTGCTTGCTACATGCCTCAAATGATCGCTATTCCGGGACAACATGATTTACCACAACACAATTATGAAGATATAATGAAAAGTGCCTATTGGACATTAGTTAATATAGGCGTTGTAAAAACCATGGACATTAAAAATAGTGTTGTTCGAATAAATAATGTAATTCTTCATGCTTTTCCTTTTGGCAGTAAAATAAAAAAACAAACTGAAAACACAGATGAGGGCGATATTCATATTGCAATAGCACATGAATATATTCATATGAAAGGCCATTCATATCCGGGAGCACCAGAAGAAAACAAATACAGTCCTACTAAAGCAAATGCATCAGGTTATAACATTATAGTTTATGGTGATAATCATAAAGGTTTTAAATCACAAACCTCAAAATCTACAGTTTTTAATTGTGGTACTTTTATGAGAAGAAAATCAGATGAGATAAATTATAAACCACAAGTAGGTTTATTAAGAGCAGATGGAGAAATTGAAGTACATTATTTAGACACTTCTCAAGATCGATATATTTCAGCTCGAGAAGATGTTGTTGAAGAAGAAATGGATATGGGAGAATTTATTGAGGAATTAGAAAAGTTAGGAAATACTGCATTAGATTTTACAGAAGCAATGAAACAGTTTTTCAAAACACATAAAACGATAAAAGAAGTAAAGCAAATAATCCTTAAAGCAATGGAGACAAAATAATGTTAATATGTGGACGGTGTTATGATTCTGTAGAGGAGGTTTTCAAGCAGTATGTGATGAAAAGCCAGAAAAACTGAAAGGTCAGCCTATCGGGCAATATCATTGCCCTGATTGTGGTGCGATGGTGATGGCTGGATTGCCACATCCTGATTTGTGCAGAAAATGCATTAACAAAGAACATCCTGGAATTATTGGAGATAAAAAATAATGGCAACACTCGACGAATATAATCAATTAAAAAAGAAAGTTGATGCTGCTCAACAAAAAGCAGATAAAGCAGCGGGTGCTTTAGAACAGATTATGAAAACACTTAAAAGTGAATTTGGTTGCAAGACGTTAAACGAAGCAAAAAAGAAATTGAAACAACTAAAAATCAAAAGTGTTTCTATTGAAACTGAATTATTAGAAGCTATAAAAACGTTTGAAGAAAAATGGGATGAATCTTTGGAGTAGAAAATGAAAAAATTTGATTTTGATGATAAAATTATTACTGTTCATTTTGTTAAATTACACCCTACACGTAAAGGCAGACAGATGGTGGATACTGAATGTCATATACGAGTAGAAGTAAAAAATAATTATGAGATATTTAATCTCTATGTCATGGAGGCCCGCCAGCATCCTAAAGATCGGTATAATCAATTGACCGGCAAGATCATATCTTTCAAACGGTGTATGAATGCCTATATGCACACTTTATTAAAAAGTGAAAGAAAGATTATGTGGATTGCTTTCGCTGAGTGTTTCAACATTAAATGGGATCAGTAATATGAATCTTTTAGAAACTAGAAAAAAAGTAAATAAAAAAATAAACGATTTAAATACTGCTCAACAAATCCATGAAAACGAAAATTCAGCATTAGATAAAGCTGTCATGGATTATGAGTATTTAGGGACAGCTCAACTGATCACACAACAAGTGTCTCAAACAATACAACAAAAAGCACACCATCAAATAGCTGGTGTAGTAAGTAGGTGTTTGCAGACAGTATTTCAAGATAATTATGGATTTAAAATTAACTTTGAAAGAAAACGTGGAAGAACGGAAGCTAATTTGATTTTATTAAAAGACGGTTATGAGATCGAAGATGCTTTAAATTCTGATAGTGGTGGTGTTGTGGATGTTGCTGCATTTGCTTTACGGTTATCCTGTTTAGTTTTAGCAAAGCCGTCTTTGCGTAGAATTTTAATATTGGATGAACCTTTTAAATTTGTTTCGGAGGAGTATCGGGACAATATAAAATCATTATTAAAAGGATTAGCAAAAGATTTTAAAATGCAATTTATTATGGTGACTCATATAACAGAATTACAAATAGGAAAGGTTTTAAAATTATGACCATAAACCAATTTCTAAAACTCCCCGCAAAAGAACAAGCCCTTGAAGCGGCGAAGAATTACTTTAAGGAGGCAGTAGAATGAAACAATCACTATTCATCTTAGCGTTATTTTTAATAATGTGGATAGTCGCGACATGGCTTAATGGCTGCATACAGCACGAACTTGAATATAACTATCTCTTGATTGACCCAAACAGCATCCATGCCGAGAATCTACATTACAAACAGAACGTATTTGTAGCTAAAACAGATAAGGTTCTCACAGAGGCTGCTTTCGCTGACGTGATTAAGCTGAAAATGGCAAGGTCTCTACAGGCTCCTGATCCGAATGCTGTAAAGGCTGTCACCGAAGGGGTTGTTGGTGCGATAGTGGGGGGTGGGCTGTGACGGACTTTGAAAAAGTATCACTACTTATATCCCATGATATTATTCAGACAAGCGGGACATCCGAAAGGGAACTGAGGGCTGGAATGGAAGATATGGAAGATATGGCACAGACCATCTTATGCGGCTATGATAAAATTCTATATGGAGATAAAAATGAAACGACTTAAACTCCTATTGATTGCGATATTATTATCTGCCACTTGCATGGCAGCTTCCGATATCTGGGATTGGTCTTGGAAAGACGGCTGGTGGTCGTTGACCAAAAAAGATTTGACGGAACTTGAGGACGGTACAACATTAACTATCACCGACATAACAGTATTTATTCCCAAGGATGGTGTTTGGTTCCCGGTCTCGCACGACAATTATAAGCATATAAGTTTTGGTTCTGCCTCTGTACCAGTTCCGCCAGAACCAGTTGAGCCGTCAGACCCAAATATTCCACTGATAAAACAAATGACATTTGAATAACAGAGAACCAGATCAGATTTTATGGGCAGATAGAACTATAATGCAAAAGAAGTTGCATGGATTTATGAGCATATACACTTTTGGAAAGAACCATGCAACTTCTCAAAACCTAATTTAATTTGCCCTTTCTTTTTCTAACTGTTCTTGACGCTTGGTAATGTACTATGACAGGGTTTTTTATATGCTTCATTAGATTATGTATTTTGCAATATTCTCCCGGTAGATCATAATAATTGGTACCTATTATTTTTGCTAAATGTTTCTGATCCCAAGTCATCGGAGCATTCTGACACATTCTTTCCCACTTTTCAACCAAAGCATATGAGACTTCGTTATTTCTTAAAAAGATGGTACCACTTAAAATCTCCCATGCTTCTATTTTAATATTGGGGTGATTTCTTCGATCAAAATTATGCACGGCAATATCACAATCCAAATTATCAAATAATACAGGGTACTCCATAAACTTTGCATCACAATCAACATATACAATATTTTTATCTGGAAATTTCTTTAGCATCTGTTTAATGAATGTTGGTTTGTGTGATGTATTCTTTTGCCACGAACCTAAATTATCAACACCTTCAATATAATAAGGAATATCGAATCTTTCTAAAGATTTAATAAATATCCTGGCATGCTTTTCGTAGAATGTGTTTTTTGTAAAATATCCTATAACGATCCAATTCATTTTTTCACTCCAAAGACTTTCGTTTCTGGCCATTTAGTGCAGATTGCTATTTGGCAGTTGGAATCAGGAGAATCTGGAACCAAATTAGCATATCCGTCTAAACTGTAAAAATCTATTACAGGGAAATAAGCACCTAATAAATATTTAAACTCTTGGTGATATAATTCATTGATATGACTAGGTCTTTTTACTGTGTACTCTCTTGGTCTTTTTCTTGGTGTTGAAATAACTAATTTCCCTCCAGGTAAAAGAATATTTGAAGATATGTTCTCTAAAGATTTAATCATCATTTCTTTTGAAATATGCTCGATAGTCTCTAAACAAACAAAAACATCTGCCTTCTCCTTAATATTTGTGATGGACATACATTCATATTTCAAATTCTTAAATTGTGAAATATATGTATTATTTGCATATTGAATACTGTCTATGTCTATGTCCACACCTAATACATTCCATTGGCTAAACATCTCTGCGATAAAAGCTGAACCTGATCCATCACCACAAGCACAATCAATTAAATGCTGTCTATTTGAACTAGGACTTCTCATAAAATTTCTTAGGACTTTATCCCAGACTAAAATATAACGATTGAAATATGTTTTCTTATTATAATCATTGGCCTCTGGTAGAAACACCCTGCTTATTTTGGAAGACCAATTTTTTTTACTTAATTCTTGTGCTTGTACTTTCATATTACTTTCTCCTTAATTTGACAAAGGCTTCTAAAAGTGTCATATCTTCTTTATACGTTATTTTAAAACCCTCTTGATTACCTTTCACAAAAATTACTTTTGGATTTTTATTTGTATAAAGTACCAAAGACATATCATCCTTAAATTCTTTTTTATTTTTGTTAGCTTTATCCAAATACTCTTTCAAATTTGATGTTCTGAACCCTATAGGACATTGTGGTAAAACAATTTTCCCTCTATCAAAAATACTTATAACAGAATCCTCCTTGACTGCAAATGTTGATGCGTATGTTGGAAAAACAGTATGTACCAAATCATTGCCTTCTAAAAGTTTATTTATTACTTCCATTATCACATTTCTTTGTATCAAAGGGCGTGCCGTATCATGGATAATGACATAATCTGAGTTCACAAAAGATATAGCTTTGGTTAAACTCTCTTGTCTAGTAACTCCTGCTTCCGCAAGGGTATATTTATGTGTTGATGATCTACAAATAGTTTCTGATAAATCTTTAAACTTTTTATTATAACTAAATATCTTTTTATTGATTTTATCAATACTCTCATAACTTTGTAAAACTAAATCAACTACTCTTCTGCCATCATTTAAACAAGAAAATTGTTTTGGTACGTCCCCTGACATTCTTGAGCCTTCTCCTCCTGCTAATATAATAAGGGACACTTCAACCATTATACAACCCAATCAAAATTATTCTTTAATTCCTCTTCTTGCCACAGCCATCTTTTTCCATTTTCAGTTTTTAAGATAAAACCTTTATCATCTAAAAATGTTCTTTTGTGTACAAATTTTTTATTCCCTAAATGATAACTTGTATGTCTAAGCTGTCTTTGTTCTAAATCAACTTGACATGCAATGGCAGTTGTCATTCTGGTAGCATCAATAGCGGCTCTACCATCTTCAGTTAAAAATATCCTATCCTTTGAATAAGGTTCAAATACTTTTTTATTCTCGACAATATTCTTAATTGCTTTTGGAAAATCTTGAATGGACATTACTTGAGGTGGTTTAATTTTAGAACCAGTATTATCTTTTACAATATTCCAAACAAAATAATGGTCTGGAAGTGGATTAGCAGTTATACTCGGATGAAACCAAGCGCCATGATCAGAAAAAAACCAAAAAAGAGCATCCTCTTCTTCAAAATCCCAACACTTCAGAACATCAAATGCATTTTTCCATGCTCTTTTTTGAGCATTTTTTAATTGTGCTGGGCTGTTTGCGCCCCACTGACATGCTATGTGATAATGATTATAAGAAATAAAATAAAACTCATTACCTTTTACTTTTCTTGATTGAATCTTTTTAACATATTCGATCTCATCATTGATGGCTTGTGCTGCTTTTTCACCTGTGCCAATCAATATAGATTGTGCAATTTCAGAAGACCATCTTGTAGGCAACACCCACTTGTTTTTATCAAAACGATCCATTACTGTAGATGAATCCTTCATTAAGAAATTATATTTATCTAAACCATATACTAAATACAAACCTAAAACATTTCTTGATATAAAATTAAACTTTTTTTCTTCTAAGTAAAACTGAATAAATTCTTTTTCCCAATCAAAATTTACTCTCCCATTATCTCTTTTACTGTCCATCCAATTATGATAACCAATTCCCTTAGGAGTTAATGAGCATGTTACTTTCCCTGTGAATAATTGAATACATGCATTTATAGTAAATAAACCTGCAACCTGCCTTTGTAAATATCCTTTGACTTTCTTTTGTAATAAAAGAACTTCATTGTTAAAAGGCATAGCATCTAATTTTATGCAATATATTTTCATTTTTTAACTGTCCAAACATATAGACTCATTAACATTCCATTTTCTTTGTCCATATTATACTCCAAAATTTATATCATCAGTAACATTACAAATAGCGGAATGATTCCCCTCAACAAATTTTACATCCTGTTCTCCAACCAATCCTTTAACAACCGGACTATATACTTTTTGAGTGTTGAAAAACCCTGCCCAAAAACTAAATGTTGAATTTGCCCGCAATAGAACTTTAGCATTTGTCATTCTGAAAAAGTCTGGTAAAAAACTAATGCCCTTATCTTTATAAAACGGATCATTTCCATATCGACTGCTCGGGGTATTAGAATAGCTGATATCATTCATCATAGGATCATTAGTAGCCTTTTCTTCAGATACCCATATTATCTTTGAGGAGTCCTCGTTTTTTATATAAGATTCTTTGCTTATAATACAAAAAATGTTTGAGTATAAAGAAGCATAATCACCTATTCTTCGATGAGCTACAATCTCTGTTGATGGCATTAAATAAGATAACCATCGTTTTTGGAATATAAGCCATTCTCTTATTTTCTTTTCCGATAAAATATCATAGCATTCTTTCGTCTGAAAATAACCGAACAAATCTACATTTGTTTCGCCCCATGGAATCTTGTCAATTTGTGTTCTTGGTAATTTTCTTGTAATCGGATAAGGCTTGAGATTGAATATCTTGCTACCTATCCATGGAGGCAACTCTAAAACAGCGTTGTATTTCTCAGCATATGCTCTCGCAAATACATATTGAAATAATTGATTTCCAAACCTGCCAAAATTACCTAATGAGCTGCATTGCACTATACGATTAGACATCGATTAACGAACCCTCCGATCTGTTATGATCAAAACAACTATTCTCTAATAAACAATACGAAAGACTTCTGTACAGTAATATATCCCAAGGAGTGCCGTCGTATTCATATGATAACAACTCTTCTATATTTTTTCTGTTTATCATATAAGCTAATGCTGCTACAATCCAAACATCTCTTTCAACAGGTTTAATATATCCAGGATAGGCTCTTTTGAAATGCTCTGGTTGCATTTGTCGGCCATGATAAGATACCATTTCGACATCTTTCAAATAGCTAACTGAATGTTTGATAGTATCCATCCAGTGAGAAGTATTGGGTTCTGCGTCATCTTCAAATATTAAAACATTATCAAACGTACTCAATCTTAAAGCGTCTTGGTGTCCTCTCGAACATCGATAAGCCCCTATATGATTATTAACCAGTCCTGTCACTTTTGGTTTAAAAGAACTGGAAAAATTGTAATTAGGAGTCACACTTATCTTATAGGGAACGCCAGTAGCATAAAGGTACTTTTCTATAATCGATTTTCTATTAGCAGAAGCAACTACAATAATCTCAAACATAATAAACCTTTATATGTATTTAGAAATCAATCTTGCCATATCATTATCTGCTTTTTCAATTAACTCTTTAGTCTGATTAGTTGTGGCTGTTACTGCTTGTCCTGTAAATGAAGGAGCAATGGATTCGCTATACGCCAAACAAGCCTTATTACAACCTGGTGTTTCTTTAATTCTTCTGTACTGCTCGGGCATAACGGTATTACAAGTGTATCTAGATATCAATTGTGGAGCAGTATATTGTGGAGTGTCTAATGATTTCCTAAACATTTTAGCTTCACAGAAAAAATCTCTCATTAAAGCTTGATCACACCCCCATCGCCAGTCTTTACAATATTCAACGAAGTTTTCACCCCATCGAATATAATCTTCAAAACAATTAGCCATATGAAAAAGTAAAGGCCTGAGTGCTTTACATCTAAAACCAACCAGCCCGGCAAGATAAGGAGCAGAATGTAATGCATAACTTCTTATGCCATGGATCAAATAAGCATTATGATTTAAAAAATACTGTACTGATTTTCTTTCCAGTTTATTAGTAATATGATCTAAATCTCTGCATAATAATAAATCAACATCATTGCCCCATAAAGGCTTCATCCTCCATGTTGTTGGTTTAGTACCTTCATAAGATTCTTTCATAATTTCTATCTCGACGTTTGGGAATATCTCAGAAACCTTTTGCAACATGCCAAATTGTTTTGTTTCAGTAGCATCTTCATGTACATAAAATTTCATACAAAAATCAGAATATATAACAGAATTGGCGACTAAGACATAAGCCAGATTTCCATGATACCTAGGACTGGTTCCAAATAAAGAGTAACTGATCATTTTTTTCATTTTGGAAACCCCATCTTCTTTCTTCTGTTATAAGTATTTGCATCACCCTTTCCTAGTTTCGTATTTCTTTTATAAACAGTATCCCCACCACCACCACCTTTCCAATTATGGCTCACAATTAATTCCTTAAAATACACCACTTTATCCAATTTTCTCACCTCATCTGTAAATTCATTATCACAATAAAAACTCATGTAGTCAGGATGGTAAATATAACCAAAATGATCATATAAGGATTTGCCCATAATAGACAATGTTATTGTTCTGTCCTGACCGCAGCAATTATCATTAAAATGCAAAGCCCCATCCATATTTGGAAAGTGTTCCAGCATCCTTTCTACGATAACCGCATCGAAATTAGGAACCAATGGTATCATATCATCTGAAATTAAAAATAAGATGTCGAAATCTAATCCGTCCATGTCTGCGTTAATAGCCGCTATTTTATTTTTATGATCCCCATATAAATAAGAAAGATGTTGATAATTACACATAAATTTTTTCATAGGATTATTATTCATTGTCTCATCATCTTTGTTAAGTGTGATCAGAAATTCGTAATCAAATTTACCACTTAACATTGAATAATATTTCTGTAAAGTTTCTTTGAACCATTCTGGTCTTCGGAACGTAGGGTACTTAAATAGTATTTTCATTTTTAACTCGCCCAATAATAATATAATATGTTATTGATGCACACTTCTGTTTTAAGTAAGGGCCTTATTGCTAATGAAAATGCTTTATCTTCTTGTTTTGTTATATTTGGAAAGCCTACTGATAAAGCAATACTTCTTTTTATAGGATTTAAGTGATTTGGACAACGGTAATATACAACCCCATCGCTAAACCAGCTTTTATATTTAATAGAATGGGTAAACTTTTTATTTGTGTTTGTTGCTCTCGAATTTATTATGCCTTGAATACCTACACAATCTGGATTAGTTCTAACGGCTTTTAATATTTGTGGTATATAATCCTCAGACACTGTGTCGTCATCATCAATAAAAGCCACATAATCACCCTTTGCTTTTTGAAGTAATATATTTCTTTTGGCCCCTGTTGTCATTTGCTTATCATCTTTTTCGATTAAGATTTCCTCCATTCTGTTTTTTTGCTTATCTAAAATTTGCAATAAGCGATCAAGTTTCTTCTCCCTGCCATTTATTGTGCATATCAATATGGATAATTTTAATTTTAATTTTAATTTTAGTTTCTTCATGCTATATCACCGAAGGAAACATAAGGGATATGTTTATTTAATCGGCTTACTTTGGAACAAGAAAACACTTCTATATCAGTTTTTCTTTTTATTTCATCAAAAGCAATAACCCAATTATTATAAAATAACTCTAACATTTCAGATTGTATTTTGTGCTTGCCTTCATTATATCTATTATGATAGTGGTGTTTTTTGGCTTCTGATATTAAATCCATCCCTAAAAGAAAAATCTTTTTATATCCCAAAAGAACCGCCAATTGAAAAGCACAAAACCCACTATTATAACCAGTTTTAAAATTCTTGAAAGAAAAACCAATACCTTCAACTCCTGCATTTTTTATTATTATATTCATTGCAAATAAATTATAAACAAATCCATTTTTTATATTTATGAACTGTCCCTTTTTAAATTGCATAGTGCAATGATTTGGATTTGTTACTAATACCCAAGTGGTATCTATGTTTTTAAAATAACCATTCTGCACTTTTCTAAATATACCTGAATCTGCCGTGATGCAATATGTCGGATTCGGGACGTCCAATGCAGCTTCATTGACTACTATAGTTTCTTTGTTTTCTAATTTATGGAATGGAAAGCTTGTTAAACTATTTCCACCACCTATTATATATACTGAATCATTCATGCGTATGTTCCTGGCCCTGTTAATATTGTCCAATAAGTAGTGTCTGCTCCTGTGGTATCAGGTTCTTCATCTTGATTGGCTTGCTGGGCTTGAAATACTTTACCCTCATGAACCACAATAACCTCATCAGCAAATAACGTGGTATTATCCCATTCTTCTATACGTCCTGGAAATAAACTGACAATCCCATTATAGGCAATATTATCTTCGCCACCAACTGATGAGGTCAACTCATTTGCTACAGATGATGGGCTAGCATCGTGAGAAAAGGCAAAAGGATTTCCTGGATCACTTGGTGGATCGCCGGCGTTTGAGTTTACAATATCGACCTGAAAAACTAATTGCGGCAATGGAACAGTCTCTACCGTTCCCCCGTAAGAAGTGGCATGGAAGTTACCGTTTGCTACCCATATCGAAGTTATGCCGACAGCATAAGAAACTGAGACAATATTATACACTCCATCGTTTAGCGGCTCATTTGAATCTTCAACTTCGATCGTACCGCCTGCAATATAACTTCCGGTGTAATCTCCAATAATCGTTACTCTGTCAGGTGCCAAACCGCCGTACAAAATATCGATATTATTTTTAGCTTCCGGCGGTTTTACATAAGCCCTGATTTTTGTAAGATGTCCTGTTGTATGTGTGGTTGATCCACTGTCCACAATAGGTGCTGGCAATGGTTGCGAATTGATATTGAAATTAAGCTGTAAATTCGTCACAGGATCATAAGCAGCAAATGCCCCAAACATTCCTGAGATGCGTTTCAGAATATAATTGCCGTTATAAGGTGATGCTCCACCATCATTGGATATTAATAAACCGAAAAGACTCAAAGTGTATAATTTTGGACAATTACCGTATCCACCAAAACCTTTATATTGATCCCAGTTGGCACTCTGGCATGGTACTGCTCTGCTGATCCTCACAATCTTGTTTT
>Ga0307928_10002896_pt1 | contig 13110 bp, 23 predicted proteins | sample AceLakmetagen232_FD_201815 | JGI IMG/M metagenome (GOLD analysis project Ga0307928, IMG submission 201815) | Saline water microbial communities from Ace Lake, Antarctica - #232 | ecosystem: Environmental > Aquatic > Non-marine Saline and Alkaline > Saline | place: Antarctica: Ace Lake... | reverse complement strand
AGAAAGTCACCCGCAAGCGCACCATCCGCACCAACGCTTATCACCAGCGAGCAGCCCTGATATTGAGGCTCGCTGAGAAGTATATGAGTGAGAGCTTCGAAGGCATCACTCACCGCGTAGTCTGGGGGCCGATATTGCCTCAGGACGCCGCCAGGCAGGCACAGAACGAACAATTACTGGTCCAGGCAGGAGTCCACTCACGCAGGACAGCTATGGACGAAATGGGAATCCAGGACCCCGACGAGGAGTTTACCCGCTGGCTGGAGGAGAGAACGAAGATCCTGGAAATGAATCAGGAGTTTAGGGCATCGTCCACACGTGGCGGAGCGAGAGAGAGAGCGACAGCCGCAGAAATGGAAGTGCCTGAATAATAGCTCACAACAAGGAGAACTAACTATGGCAGAGAACGAAAACGAAGAAACCAAAGTAATCGAAAACAACGCACCTGCAGGCGAGGACTTAGAGGCTATCAAGGCCCAGCTTGAGGATATCAAAGGTCAAACCTTGATCCTTGAGCAAACTATAGAGGATAAGGACGAACGCATCGCTGGGCTTGAGAAGGACTTTAGCGAAGCCGTCACCCTGGGAGCGGGCAAAACGAAGGAGCTCGAAGCCTCAGTCGTTGAGCTCGCATCAGTCACGGAAGCCAGAGACCAGGCCGTGGCCAAGTACCTCGGCGTGGCCAAAGCCCTTAACCCCAGTGTCCCCGAGACCATCCTCGCTGGAGCGACCATCGCCGAGATAGACGCCTCCATCGATAAGGGCAAGACCATCGTAGAGTCCGTCAAGAAGGCTATGGAAGCCGAGGCTACCAAAGCCAAAGTCCCCGCAGGGGCGCCAACCAGAAGCGCTATCAGCACCGAAGGCTTATCGGCCCGAGAGAAGATCGCCGCTGGAATACAACCAAAAGGAGGAAGTTAATAAATGGCCTTAACACTAGCAGAAGCAGAAAAACTCTCGAATGATGTCCTGTTACAGGGAGTCATCGAGACCATCATCGAGGACAGCCCTATACTCCAGTCCTTGCCATTCATTCAAATTGTGGGCAACGGCCTTAGCTATACCCAGGAGAAGACCTTGCCTACCGTGGACTTCTACGATGTAGGAGACACCTGGGTAGAGTCCACCCCTGAGTTCGAGAAGGTCACCGCTACCTTGAAAATCATGGGCGGCGACGCCGACGTGGACAATTTCTTGAAGTCCACCCGCAGCAACATTCAGGACCTCGAGGCAGCCGTCATCGAGCAGAAGGCCAAGGCCTTAAGACATGAGTTTGAGAAGCAGTTCCTTTACGGGAACGCCACCACCAGCCCCAAGCAGTTCGACGGCATTATCAAGCTCATCGATACCGCCACGGCATCCGACCAGCTTATCGCTATGGCAGCCACGGGAGCCACCCTCACCCTGACCAAGATTGATGAGCTCATAGACGCCGTCAAGGGAGGTAAGCCCGATTTGCTCCTAATGAGCCGCAGGTCCCGCAGGAAGCTCCAGACTCTAGCCAGGGCGGCAGGCTCTAACCTCGAAGTAGGAGAGGGCAAGCTGGGAGACTTCGTGCAGCTTTATAACGGCATCCCCATTGCCATCAACGATTGGATACTGGACACCCACAACGTCACTGCCAGTCTTGAGGACAGCTACACCAGTGATGCCGACTCCACCATCTATGCCCTGAGCTTCGGAGAGGGAGCATTGGTTGGACTTTCCAGCCCCGAGATGCTGCAGGTCGAAAGGGTTGGCTCTTTGGAGACCAAGGACGCCAGCCGCACCCGGGTAAAGTGGTATGTATCCCTGGCCCTATTCTCCAGCGTTAAGGCAGCCGCTTTAATCGGAGTGCAGAACTAGAAAGGAGGAATAAACTATGGCTTTTGTAGACGCAGGAACAAGTCGCAAGGTACTTGAAGGCATGCTTCCCATGAAGATCACGCTTGCGGGCGCTGTCGTCGCTGGCGACCCTATTAAGTATTCCACGGGCTGGAAGCTCGCCACAAACGAGTCAGGAAAGCCCGCGGTCCTTATTGCTGGCGAGGACGGAGCAGTAGGCGACGTCATAACCGCTTACGGCATGGCCATCGTGGAGTGCGCCCATACCTTAGCCAACGTGCCCGTTATGGGAGAGCAGATCGCCGTGGCGGACACGGGAATCTACGCCCCCGATGGCGCTGGACTTCAGGACATAGGCTATGTCGTTGGCATAGACAGTGACAGCTTGCATAGCCAGATCTTAGTCTGCGGCATGATCGTAGAGATTGATTTGGCTGGCACATAGGATTGCTTACCGGGGAGGCTGGTAAGGACATTCATACCTCCTCCACCTTGCCAAATAAAGGGTGGGGTGGATGAGGGACACCTCCTTTGCATAGGGGAGGGAGAGGGTCGAATCTCTCCCTCCCCACAGAAAAGGGGGAGTAGGGAAAACTAAATACAAGGAGGCGATATGTGGAAAATAGACAAAGGCTCTGACACTGGCACAACCGCCGCAGGCTATACCGACGCTCTCGATTGGAACGTCTCGGAGCTCGCCAGCAAGACCATCTTGCTTGAGAACACCCATGGCAGCGAGTCTCTCAAATACAAGCTATCAGGCTATGCCTATGATGGCGGAATCGCCAAGGAGCTAGTAGCCGAGACCACCCTGGCCCATGGCGAAGTCGCCGAGTTCCACTACGATAAACAGTGGCACAGTCTGCTTCTGCAGGTTGTCGACGGCAGCGGGCACGCCACCTACCAGGTGGACTACGAAGGGAAAGGAGTATAGCGATGGGAGACAAGTATCATTCGGACGATGACCTGGTAAACCATGCCGCAGAGCTTGATGCTCATACCTATAACTGGGGGCAGAAACTCCGAACTGGTGAATATATGCTTCCCCTTCCCGTTGCTTATGCCAGTATGGCCTATACAATTGGATATAGCGCTGGAGTAGCTATCCCATTTCTCGTTTCTAGGGACTTAACCATTGACAGACTAGCGGTTGAGACTACGGTTGCCGATGCGGGAAAAACAGGGAGGCTTGGAATTTATAATGATGGTGTGGACTTATACCCAGGAACTCTAGTCCTAGATTATGGCACAATTGATATTGGGGTTGTAGGTATTCTGACTGCTAGTGCAGACCAAGCACTTACTAAGGGGTTGTATTGGCTCGTTTATACCAGTGATGGAAATGCCACACTAAGATGGCTAATGCCAGCGTGGTTTCCACTAGGGCAACTTGCAACAGCTTTTGACCATACAAGACGACAAATTGGATGGAATAAAGCAGCTATGGGAGCAGGAGCTTTAGCTGACCCATTCCCTGGTGGGGGTACTATTTACTCCTATGCAAGGCAGGTGGCTATATTGCCAAGGCTAAAGACTCTGGATTAAGGAGAATGATATGCAAAGATGTGCAAAAGTCTATAAAGACGGAGTTTACATCGGTGAGGAAGATTGCGTGGAAGTCTCCGATGAGGAGCTCGCTGAGGAGCAAGAACAGAGGGTTATGGAGAAGGCAGAGCAGCTCATCGATGCCATTAAGAGCCTTGCCGACGCTAAGGTATTTCTCAAACGCCTGGTCCGCAGGTTATTAAACAGTGGAGCGTTGCCCTAAATGAACTTAACAGATATGAGAAATCGGGTCCGTGAGGACCTCCAGGATGAGGACGCCGCTAACTATCGCTTCACCAACGACCAGGTGGACGGAGCCATCGAGCGGGTAGTCAGGGAGTTTTCCCTGGCGAGTCCTCTGGAGGAACAAGACGAAATCACCACCACAGCCGACGCCAGGGAGCTCGACATCTCCAGCCTTTCGGACCTCTTAGCGATCGTCTCCGTGGAGTATCCCATGGACTTAACGCCGCCCTATTATCAGAGGTTCACGTCCTGGGGAGGCAAGCTCTACATGACAGACGAGGGAGACGGCACGAAGAAAGCCCGTGTCAGGTGGCACAAGTGGCATACCCTACTCGGAGCCACAGCCTGGGTAGCAGCCACGGCCTACGTTCTGGGAGACATCGTCGTCCCTACCACAAGCAACGGCTTCTGGTATGAGTGCACCACAGCGGGCACTTCAGCAGGCGCAGAGCCCACCTGGCCCACCACGGAGGGCGGCACAGTGGCCGACAACACGGCTACCTGGACATGCCGCACTTCCGCTATCCCGCAGCAGCATGAGGAACTTATCGTCTTAGGCACTACAGGCTACCTCGCCACCTCAGCATCCGTTTACACCGTGGACAAAGCCACCATCGCTGGCAGACATGCCACCATAAACTTCTTGAAGTGGGGACGGCAAAGGCTCGACCGCTACGAGAAGAAGCTTAAACAATTCGCCAACCGGGTAGTCTCAAAGGAGTTCTACACGGAATGAGGAGAAATGCCAAGCACCAATGCTCCATACATACATAAGAATTGAGGTTTAATTTATGTTAGAGATCGGCGTCCTCAAGACCTGGGACAGCGGCACATACAAGGCGGGCGTGCAGTTCGCAGGGAGCTTGACGACCTATTTCGATAACCTTAACGTAGCCCGAAACATCGCCTCGGGCGATATGACCCTCGGCCGCAGCGTAATCATCGCTATGCCAGAAGGCAATCCCAAAGATGCCTGCGTCATCGCAGTATTTACCGTGTAAGGAGGCAACATGAGCAAAATCAAACAAGCCAGGGAAAAGGCGGGCAAACCCGCCCCCGATACCCTCGGAGTCCTTGCCTGGCCGCTAAAACCTGACGCATAACAGACTAATGAGTGTAATAGGCCATAAAGAGAAAAACAGGCCCAATTTAGAGCCTCTCAGAGCGAGGTTGTAGCTGACATAAGACAATGAACATCGAAGACACGTTCAGAGCAGTCACCCGTCCCATTGTAACCATCATCTTCGCCGCCACCATCGCCCAGGTCGTGGTGGAGAGAATCGATGCCCCGGAATGGTTCTTGGCCATGGCTGGCGTCGTTATCCTGGAATGGTGGGGTGAGAGGACAGTCAGGCACATCAAGGAGAACAAGCAAGGAGGTGCAGCACAGTGAAAGTAGAGATCTTAGTCCCCGACATCACCAGGCTGGCCACAAAGACCAGGCTCGACGAGAATGGACTTTTGACCACAATTCAGTTTGAGGCCAAAATCAATCCGGGCAGCATCGCCCGCATACTTAACCTGGCCCGCCAGGGAGTCCCCATAATGGCCGCTATTTCCTCACCGCAGGCCCACCTGGACTTGACCGTTTCTGAATATACCCCCGCCGAAGAAGTCCAGACAACCCTGGTAGAGGAAACCCACCCGGAGTAAGGAGAAGAATTGAGGCGCACAATGACAGATTGGGAAATTGTAAAGCTGGATATTGAAATGATGGCCACGGATCTAGGCTTTGCCCTGCTGTGTATTCTGGTTTTAGCTTGGCTTCCCTTTGCGTTGCTGTACTGGAGATTGAAGGAGGGTAAATGAAAACCAGTAATAATTTTGCAGCCAAAATGACAATGAACTTTCCGCAATTAAGGAAGAGCGAAAAATGCAAAAATATTACTACGTGAATCCTTCTAGCCCACGCCTGAGAACCTAGTAATAATTTTGTAGGGAAAAGCCAGCAGAATAGCAAACAAATGAAAATCCCATGGCGAGACTTTATGAACACCCCGGACGAGCTCCACGCCTTTGTCATCGGTCTTTGTGAGATCCTTGCCCCCTGGCCAGCTAGATATTGGACATTTGGAGCTAGACTGAAGGAGATAGAGGATGAACACCACTATTACATGTTCGGCCGAGCCATGGGCGTCATTGCCTGGCTAATCATTGCCAAAATAATCCAGGAGGTCTTTTGGTAAAACCAAAAGTTAAGTAAAGTATCATTTTGCTGTTTAGCTTTAGTTTACTATGCTCGTCAAGTATAAAGGGCAAATTGGCATGATTTGTCAAGTAAGGTTCTTTAAGGTGAAATGAGAACTCTAAGCGCCACTTTACTCGCCGCTCAGAAGAAGCCCGATAGGCTTCCCTATGTGGAGGCCAAGGTCTATGACTTCGAGCAAGGCATCAAACGCCTATCCTGGACCAGGATATACACTGGCGCAGAAACCGACGACCATCATGGCATCGCCTTCGACGGCCAGGGCAGCATGCACCGCATCAGGGCAGCAGCCAGTAATAAGCTCTACTGGCAGAAAATCACCAGCCCGGGCTCAGGCAGCGATTATACTTCCTGGACGGAGATCGCCGCCGACTGCACCGGTCCCTGTGCTATCGCGGCTTATGGAGCTAAAGTCTATATCTTCTACCGCAAGACCGATAACACTCTGAGGAAGTATTACAGCCATGACTATGGCGCTAACTGGACCAACGCCCAGCTTGTAGCTTATGCCGACGTCCTCTCTATGGCAGCGTGTTGGTGGGGAACGGGCGATATCGTGGTTTGCTTCGCCCTCAAAGCCAGCGAGGTTAACGGCATTGTCCTGGACAGCTCAGACCAGTCCACTACCCCGAACACCTGGAACGATGCCACCCACCCCTTATCTACCACCTATGGCATCGGAGCTACCTATAACGCCTTCTGGCCAGGCTGTGAGCTTGTCCTTGCTGGCAAGGAGACAGATACCCCATACAATCACTACAACCTTTTCAGGACCTTATTCAGCGCAGCCTATAACTTCACCGCCCTGGAGAGCTTCCTTATGTCCCCCGACGGAGAGAACATCACCTATGAATACCCCGATTGCCATTTGCCAGCGTCACCCGAAAGCTACGAGACCACCCGAATAACAGGCGTTGAGAAGTTCACCGGCACTACCGCTTACACCCGACCCCTTACCTGCCACCTGGTTAAAGGCACTTACTTTTCTGACACCACCTTCACCGAGCCCAAGCCCTTTTTAGAGCTAACTTCCTCTTACGGCTTGCGGCTCCAGAGCACGGCAGCCTATTGGTGGCTCGAACGCCCCGACGGAGTATGGCGAGCCACCAGGCCAGCCGCATCCGCCTTAGACCTCACCGATGACATCATCGCCCTAACCCAACACTGTCATTCTGAGCGCAGCGGAGAATCTCTGATCATTACCCTGGACAACTCCACAAGCAAATACGCCAGCCCAAGGACGGGAGGCTTAGCTTCGCTTCGCTTCCGCGGCGAAATAGTCCTTAAGCTAGGTTACATGACCCCCGCAGGCGACGAGTCCTCCGAGGCAGGCACTTACTGGATAGACGGGTGGGAGTATTCCTCCAGCCCCAGCCAGTCACTATTCACCCTTCACTGCCTGGACGCCTGGGGACTGGCCCGCAGGTGGTCAGCACGCTATCAAATGAGGTGGAACAAGGACGCCGTCGGCCCCAAGAACGTCTGGAATATCATCTACCGTGTCCTCGCCCGCTTTGGCATAAAGCTATGGAACAATCCAGCCGTAACCCGAAGCTCAGCTATCCTTAACCTCTATCCCGACTTCACCGTCAACCCGGGCACAGCAGGGGATACCGCCATAAGAAGGCTCTTATCCTTCGTCCCCGACGGACTTATCATCACGGGACAGCAAGCCTTTGCCAAGAACATCTTAGACAGCGAAGCCAGCTCCTACACTTACAGCACAGCCCCAGGCTCTCATGTCATTCTGAGCGGCGAATATAGCGAGCACGTCCCCACCAGCCGAACCAGAGCCATCGGACGGACCGCTGGCGGAGCCAGGATCCTCGAAGACGCCTTTGATTGGGACTTACTAGCAGAGGCCATTGATATCCTGGAGCAGGACTACGACCCCAACCTTGACGCCGCCAACCGCACGCAAGAACGTGCGGACGCCCTCTTAAGAATGGCGTCGCTGCAGTCGCAGCGTGGCGCCATCACCATCCCAACCAACTGTGGCCAGGAGCTCTACGACGTCATTACCCTTACAGATGTTCGAGTCGGCCTGAGCGGCGAGAAGTATCGAGTGGCAGCTATCACCACAGGCTATGACAGACGCCAGGGCAGGTATAAGCAGCAGCTAACCATCGGAGCTCCGTAATGATTCGTTTTCCGGAAAAAAGTATGGTCCCGAAATCGCCCCAGAGTTATGGTAGGTATTAAATGAAACTCCAGCCGCACTACTTTTGCCCCCAGGGCGTCAAAGGCAAACGACGCAAGGGCGAGCCGTCCGTCCGAAAGGGGGACGTCAAGGCTTGCTACGTCCGCATTAAACGACGATGGACGAGGGTCGGGACGATTTGCTTGCATTGCCGACAATTCACACCCGAAATCTGACACACCCTGGATGAGTAGTAGTATAGGGAAGAATTACTAAGGGATGTTAAAAGGGAATAGGGGGAGTCAAACGAGAGAGGGAAGATAGGATGATGAATAGAGGAAAGAATGATGAAGATAATAATAAACATACCAGCCTTGCCACCAAAGGAAGCGTCTCCTAACTGGCGAGGACACTGGTCAGAGAAGTATAGAGCGATGAGAGACTACAAGTCATTGGTGATAGTAAGGGCAAGGGAAGCAATGAGAGCCAACCACCCCACCCAACCCATCACCACAGCCACCATAGCAACAACCCTGATAGTAAGAGACGCCAGGTACATTAAGGACGGTGACAATGCCATAGCATCATTGAAGGCAGCCATCGATGGAATAGTAGAGGCAGGGATACTAAAGGATGATAAGTATATCAACGTATCACCCGTTAGGTATGAGATAGACAGGGAGAGAGCACCAGGGACGATAATTGAGGTGCAGCCGATGAGTCCAGGGAGAAGAACCCCACCCCACACAACCCAACCACAGCGCCATAGTGAGGGAGAATAGACATGGACTGCGCACACCAATGGTCCATCGATAACCACAACATCGGCGTATGCACAGTGTGTAACAAGGTCAGGCAATATCCCTGGGAGAAGGGAGAGGTAGTAGTATTGAAGAAGGGCAACCCTAGTATCAATAAAGTATCAAAGGAGGAGCACATGGAAGGAAACATCAAAGAAAGACATCGCTACTACGAAGAGCACAAGGACGAGATAATAGCCGACCTTAAAACCATAGGCCGAACACCCACTCGTAAGAAGTGGAACATACCGGCCGGCGGGGCCATAGTCTCTCTTTTGAAAAGGTGGCTGACGCAGGAGGAAAGGGACGCCATCTCACTAATAAAGAGCAAGCGAGGTCCCAAACAGAAGGGCAATATCCCTCCAAGGCAAGGCACACTAGCTCCGTCAGCCAACGGCGATCACCCCAAATTCCCGGAGTTCTCCAACGAATGGGTGCCGGCTGTGCAGCTCAAATGGTTTGATCTGTATGAAAAGCTTTTAGCCGAGGACAATGCCCCAACCCCACCTTCCACGGCTGTAGCTGGCCACGCAGAATTATGATCAACACTAACCGCTTCAAGGCCATATACCAGGGCGACGAGGTATATTTTATAAAAGATGAATCCCACAGGGACGGCATACCCTCGGACGCCATCGTTTACACGTTAGCCGAAGCCGAAACGCTAGTTAATCGCTCGGACTGGACAAGGAAGATGGTCCACGAAGCCAAGAAGATAACAGCATCAGCCAGGATACCCCAAGCCACCCTACCCCACCCATAACCCCACCCTTTCTCCGAGGCAGGTCGTAAGCACCGCCCGCCGGGCACAGGCGGCGGGCTCGGGGTGCCGCCCACCTTCGCTCGTGCCCGCTTTGCTCTGTGCCCACTCGCTCAGGATATTTAACTATCACTGGTTTTTAATTAGCCGGCGCTGGTTTTTAATGATCGAGCCACAGAGGCTTATAAGGCTTTTGCTGTTTTGCTTCTGGTCTCGGCACGCCCTTCGCTCTCTTGCTTCGCTTCGCTTCGCCCCACCGCTAACGCTAAAGGCGTTCGCTCAGGGCATCGCCTCGCCCTATTTCTTAGTTCCAGTTTGTCCCCACTACCCCTTCCCTTGCTTGCGAGCTGAGCATTGCCCTTGCGAGGGCGCCCAGGGCAAGCAAGGCCACACACTCGAATTGAGGCAATCCGAACAAACTGGCAAAAGCTCACCAAGCAGGGTAAAGCAGTCAGGTCGCAAAAACCTTCAATAACGCCACGCAATGGCCTTCAGCCTTGCGGTCATTGTTAAACTTTTGTCGCCCAAAGGCGATACCCTCGCACTCGAGTGATACTACGTTCTTGCCGTGCTCGGCAAAAGCAAGGGCTTTTGCTCCGGCCAAGACGCCTACGTAATGCGAACATAAAAGGAGAGGAGGATGTTCGCTTACTTGTCGGGATGGCGTTCCTCTCAGCTGCTACTTCGTGCAGTGCTTCGAGTCAGGTTAGCACGGAGGGCATCGCCGAAAGTCTGAACGCTTCGGCGACGCCGTTAGAAGGGGGACATCAAGGTCTAACGCCCGCTCCAGCACAATTCGCAGCCCTACCACAACCTCAAAGCAGTCGGGACGCTTCACAAAAATGAGGAGGCACAGCAAAGGCTTTTTGGCAAGCGCCCTTTGTGCTTTGCCTCCACCACCTCTCATTCGGCTTCCGTAGGCAAGCAAAGCTTGCCGATGAGGTCGCTCCGCTCGCCTCCGCTTACGCTCCGTGCGCTCGCTTCGTTCCGTGCTTCGCAGGTAACTTCGTTATTGTTTCAGGTCGCCTCGCTATCGCTCTCTCTATATTTGTTTAACGCCCAAACGGCCAGCTACACTCTACGCTTCGCTTCGCTTATAGCCCGCAAGTCTTCGTTTCGCTCCGACTCCTTCACTTCGTTACGGCCGTTCGGTGCGGGCCGCTACGCTTCGCCCATTTTGCTCTTAAGCCGTTTGGGCACGTGCCCAGAATGTTTAAGAAGGAGGTATGTCTATGAAACAGGTCGGTCTTTGTGGGCAGGTTGGTGAGTGTCAGCGGTTGTGTATCAGGTCTCAGCATTGTGAGCTTGGGCAGCGGCGGGCCTGGTTGTTGCTTAAGGCTCAGCGGGAGCATCGGCAGGCTCGGCGGCTTGTGGTCGGTCACGCCATCGAGGCGAATGTTGTCAGGGCTGCAGGATCGTTCTCATTGTTTCAGTTTCGGTTAGCCAGGGAAAGACAAATGAAAGGAGGTTTCTAATGGGGTATCAGGATATAAAGACAGACAAGGAGGCACTCAAGCTCATCGAGGAGTATCTACATGAGGTTACAAAGAGACATCCTAGTGAGCACACCGAACAGGTTTCGAAATCCGTTCCTTTCGCAGTCGGATATCTTCACCCAGCCGTCGGATATCGAGACTAACACCCAAGCTCAAGGCGCTCGGGCCAGCCGAACCGCCAAAATAAAGAAAGGAGGTTGTTAGTGCAATACATAATAAAACGAGACAAGGCCGAAACCATCGCGCTAATGGTCGAGGACGGCAAAGTCACCATACGCCAGCATATCGGGCGATTCCTTCGTACAAACGCAGTATTTCTCACCCTCGACGAAGCCGCCACCATAGCCAAAGAAATCTTAAAGGAGGCTAGTTAAATGCAAACAGTAGAAGGAAGAACAGAAACCATAGTTGAATCACTCGAACAGAGTCAATCGTCATTGCTTAAGTGGATGGCAGCCACACAAGTTACATCCGAGAGCGAGCAGAAAGGCGCAGAGGACATGCTGATCCATGCCAGGCAGGCGTTACGGGGCGTCGAGTCGAAGCGCAAAGAGTTACTTGAGCCTGTCTTTGAGACTAGAGACCGCATCAATGCCCTGTTTAAGCCGCTAACAGAACGGCTGAACATGGGAATCTACATCATCAATCAGGCATTGCAAGGCTACCACGCCGAACAGGCCAGGATAGCCGAGGCAACCCGTATGGCAGCGTTAGCCGAGCAGGCAGCCAAGCTTGCCGAGGCACGGGAAACGGGAGAGGTGGTCGAGCTCCCATCTACTGAGGTCATGCCCGAAGCCCCAAGCAAAACTAGCAAGGCTCACCTGGGCAGCGTTACTTACCGAGAGGATATCGAGGTTACCATCGTTAATCCTTTGCTTGTCCCACGTGAGCTTTGCGACCCGAACCTGTCGAGAATCCGCGCCCGAGCGAAGTCAGGAGTTACCGAAATTCCAGGCGTCCTGATCAGTAAAAAATATGTAACAGTCGCAAGAGGAGGTGCGTAATGAACGGAGATAAGAGATACCAAGGAGAGATCCAAGTCGCCATCGGTGGGAACGCAGCCAGGATAAACGTTTTCAGCGACAATCTTCAGGAGCTGTTTGTTGACCTGGGCACAATCCATGCCCAGTTTGGCAAAGCCGATACCATAACCAATCCAGCAAAGCGGGAGATCGCCAACGCCGAGCTAAAAGCTGAGCAGCTAAGGCAGAGAGCCGCCAAGATAGCCGCTGACGCAGACGAAACGCCAGAGATCCCAGTCTGTCAAGAGTGTGGCACCGCTGAGTTCATGGAGCTTATTGAGTTCCCCGACAAGAAGACCGGGGCCCTGCGTAAAGCCTGGAAATGCCAGCAGTGTGGTAACTGGCACTGGCCCAATGGCAAACCCAGCGGGAGGGGGCGCTGAGCCCCTTCCCCCAAGCAAAGGAGGTGAGTAAATGATAAGCAAGGAACGAATAGACAAGGATTACAAACTTCACTTACTCCGGTGCACTAAATGCCTTCGGAATCTCACCCCTGATGAAGTTTGGCTCTCGGACAATACCCAGGACGGCCGGCGATTCTGTTTTGACTGTGCGCCCAATGACGCGATAAGGCTCAAAGATACAATATAAAGGAGGTAATGAGGGCGGAGTCCGAAAGGGCTTCGCCTTTTTTCCTGGCGCCCATCGCTTAATGACAAGGATTAACCAGAACCCTTAGTCTCTGGACCGACAAAATAACCCACAATGCCAGAACCAAGACACGGAAAGTACGGCATGCCCGCCACTTCTGCCTCTCCCTTACGTCGATGTTTAGGAACCGGCGCGTCGCTTCTATCAACCAAGAACTCCTTGCCGCAAACCACGCATTTTACCCTATATTGAGGCTCACCAGGTTCAGCCATATCATCACCTCCTTTTATCCACATACGCTAGCCACGCCAACGAGCTCGCCAGGCTCCCCGCAGGTCCGCATCGTAATCGAGATACTACAAGAGGACGGAGGTTTGTCTCCCGCAGACACCGCAGGATCTTGGTCAGTTTTGCCCTGGTCGGAGGTTGCAAAAAACAAAATTATCGCGAGAAGCGAAGCGAAGATTAAAAAGCGAAGCA
>Ga0307928_10002894_pt1 | contig 13114 bp, 26 predicted proteins | sample AceLakmetagen232_FD_201815 | JGI IMG/M metagenome (GOLD analysis project Ga0307928, IMG submission 201815) | Saline water microbial communities from Ace Lake, Antarctica - #232 | ecosystem: Environmental > Aquatic > Non-marine Saline and Alkaline > Saline | place: Antarctica: Ace Lake... | reverse complement strand
ATGATGCAACAACTTCAACTAATTCGCTATTTGGCACACTTTTAACTTATGGAAGCGAAGAAACAGGAGTAACTGATAACAGCTTATTTTTTGGTTGCAACTTCTGAGGAGGAATTATGTCATATAAAAATAAAGAAGATGAAAAGAAAAATAGTAAACAATATCGTCTAAAAAATAAAGAAAAGATTAAGGTTTATATGAGGGGATATGGTAAGCAATATTATCTTGATAATAAAGAAAATATAATGGAATATTGGTCAAAAAATAAAGAACATATACCAGCAGAAGAAAATTTAAAGAAGCACACTAAATTATACGAACCTTTTCAACCAGCATTGGCAATGTAATTAAAAGGAGTTGATTTCTATTAGCCCTATAGGTCACTTAGCAATTACAAGTTTAGCAGGTAGTCCATTAATGTCTTTATTGTTTGGGTTTACTAGCCACTGGGTGTTGGATGAAACCTGTTCGGAATATCGTCCCATGACTATGAATGTCAAAAAATGGATACCTTATCTCTTGTGGGAAGTTGGAATTGCTATGGCTTTTCTTTGGTACACAAAATGTTGGTGGGCTATTTTGGGGATTTTACCTGATTTTATCGAGTTTGGTTATGTAACAATTAAAGGAATAGAAGTCTGGCAAAGAGGGGATTTATTATTCCCTTTCCACAGATATCATGTTAATCAGCCTAAAATGTGGAGTATGAAATTTACCGTTTTTATGGAGTTTATTTTTGTAATATTTATTTTAATTCTAAGGAGGAATATGTGTTAGGTGTAAAAGAAAGAGAAGAATATATTTTGAAAAATCCTCCCCAAAGTGGGGAATTCGGTTATTATAGGAAAATGGCTGATATTTTAGAAACGACAGAAGAAAATATTCGTTATATTTGCCGTAAACATAATTTACAGAAAATCGTAAATAAACAACAAAGTGAAAAAGTTGAAGAAGAAACGAAAGACTCCAAAGAAGAAATTAAAGAATATATTAATGAAATTTACGAGAAAGTCAGCAAAAGAAAAAGGTTAGAACCGATAGTTGAAAAGCACAAAAAACTTAAACCTGAAAAGTGGGTTCAAATCTTTTCTGATTTACATTATGGTCTGAAGGTCAATCCTTTGGAAATAGGAAATCTGGGGGGATACAATCCCGAAATTGCCAAACAACGAGTGCAATATTTTGCCTCTACACTTTGCCGGATATTAGAGTATTATCCTAACCGACCAGAAGAATTGTATATTATGCTTTTAGGGGATAACATGGAAGGTGCTTATATGCGAGGCAACCAGCAATCAAATATAAAATTTGGGGTATGCCGGCAGATAATCGATATAGTGGAAATATTTGTTGATTTTGTGGTTATATTATCTCGATACTTTCCCACGATTAAAATTTTTGCAGTTATCGGGGGAAATCACGGGCGACCCACTCGAAGTAAGATGGATTCTCCTGCAAGTGATAATTTGGAGCAGTTGATTTATCATTATGCCAAAGAAAGATTAGACAAAATGGAAGGAATATCTTTTGAATATACTATTGCACAACATATGATAGTTCAGGTAGCGGGGAAAAAATTCTGGCTTGAGCACGGTGACACAGTACGAAGTTGGACGGGTATTCCTTTTTATGGGGCAAAAAGAGAAAAAGCAAATATTAATGATATGTTGGCAAAATTTCATGAACATGCCGACTATATGCTAATTGCCCATCACCATCAAAAGGCCTCATTCAATGAAATATATATGAATGGTTCGTTTCCCGGTGGAGATATTTACAGTATAGGTAGTTTAAGGAGAATGGATTTGCCTTGTCAAAAATTGCTTGGAGTTAACGAGAAACATGGAGTTGTATGGGAACGGGATATTTTTCTAATAGATAATCCGAGTGAATTAGAGGTCAAAATATACAAGTAAAGGAGATGATATTATGGTTTGGGTTATAGGAATTTTAATTTTGGCAGGATTGTATTTTTTCTCGAGAAAAAGCGATGAAGTTATTCCCGAGCCAAATCCAGAACCAGACCCGCCAGAGCCGCCAGAACCACCAGATCCAGTTCCGCCAGATCCCCATTATGATAAGTGGCAATTAGTGGACAAAACCACAGACCGTTGGAAGGATTATTCTGATTATATGCAAAAAATAACTTCCGATACTTTGGTTGCCCTGGAAATGAAGTTTTACAAGTGGGTTTCTGATTGGGATTTGTTTCACAAGTTAGATTATTGGGATTTACCGGACGAAGTTTGGATCAACAAGAAAGCTGATTGCGATGGTCTGTCGAGATTGTCTTGTGATATGTTAGGAAGATTTATCAAAATTCCAGAGGTATGGTGGCTTGAGTATTACGGGTATTATCGAAAATACGAGTATGATAGCGAAACAGGAGAATACAATTATAAGGTGGTGGCTGCTGGCCATGCAATAACAGTCTACAAAAAGGACGACAAGTTATTGGCATTTTCAAATACAAGCTGGTGGAACAACCAGAATTTCCAGGACTTTATTGAAATTGGAGAGCAGACCTTTCCGGAAGGTCTATATTTTGTAATTTGCCGGCACTGGAAAACTGGAAAGGCAAAATGGATAGAAGAGGCTAAAGATGGAGAAATTTTAAAAGGAACAAATATTTTTCATAGGCGACTTAATAAAATAAGTAGTATTAAAAGATTAAACAAAAAAAAAGCAAGAGGGCGATAGTATGGCTAAAATTGACCAGGTAATTGAAGACATTGGGGCGATTAAGATAGATATGGGAATAATGAAAACTGATATTGGAAGCATTAAGAGTGATATATTCCAGGTTAAAAACAATGGGAAAGAGATGTCAGCCAAAGTTGACTTGAATAAGGATAATATCACTAAATTAAAAGAGCGTCAATATTCTGCAAAAGAGATTAAAGATGATACCGAGAACAAAAGCGGCAAAAATTATGTTTTGTATGGGGCATTTATCGGATTGGGCGGAGCGGTAATTGCCTCACTTATTTTGAAATTTTTATAGAAGGAGTGATTATGAGCAAGATTAATGATTTTATTATTGAGAATAGGCTGATGAGAAGAGCATTAGTTTGGGTATTGACCTATTACTTTCTTAGAATATCAGTGTCATTTTTTGGGGATTTGCCGAATATAACTACACAAGGAGTCGCTGCTTATGGATTGTTGGCAGGACTTGAGCGGGAGATTTTGCGATTCTTTTTGCAGGGGACAGAAGAACAAGCTTTGGCTGATTGATTATTTATATCTAATATGGTATAATATTTATGACAATAAAGAAATGATTTTCTTATTATAATAATTATAAGGGCATATTTTAGATTTAAGAAAATTTGAATCATTTTCTTTGTTGTCAATCTAAAATATGTCCTTTTTATAGAAGGAAAAACACTAAATGTCATGTAAGAATAAAGAAGATAGAAAGAAATATAATAAGCAATATTATATTAAAAATAGAGGAGGATTGTTGAAACAAAAAAAGCAATACTATATAGACAATAGAGAAGAAGTAACACAATGTCATAGAACATGGGCGAAAAACAATAAAGAAAAAATAAAAGAGTATATGAAAGAATGGTATAAAGAAAATAAAGATTATTGTGCAAAATGTAGTAAAGAATATCACCAAAAAAATAGAGAACAGATTAGAGAGTATAGAAAAGTATATTATGAAAAAAATAAGGAATATTTTAAAAAAACTGTTAAAAAATGTCGTAAAGAAAATAAAGAACATTTTAGGGAATATTCTAAAAGATATCTTAAGACAGATAATGGGAAAGCAGCAGCTCAAAGAGGACGTTTTAAAAGAAAAACGAGAGAGAGAAATATTATCAATACTTTAACTGCTCAAGAATGGCTCGATATATTAGAAAAATACAATTATAGATGTGCTTATTGTGGAGTTGAATTTGATTGTGAAAATTTACCCGCAAAAGACCATGTTATACCAATAAGCAAAGGTGGTAATAATATAAAAGAAAATATTTTGCCTGCTTGCAAAAGTTGCAATTCGAAAAAACATAGTAAAACAATTGAATATTTTACAAATACAGACGGGAGTTAATTAGATAAATTTGGATAAGGGGGGATTGAATGATTGAGGGCAAAAATATATCAATAACTTTAACCAAACAGGAATATAATGTCTTCAGAGCTTTATGTGATGAATTTTTGGGCACTTACAAAATAAAGCTGAGCAGAAACAGGGCTTTGACATTGAACAGAATTTTGGACAAGCTTGAAAAAGGAGAAAAAAAATGATTGAGACTTTATGGATTAAAATATTTTTTTTGGCATATTTTTGCATTGTTGGGCTGGCAATCGGGATTGATTCGAGATATTATGCAAAGTATTTTAAAGATGATTGAATTTGATTTTTCTTGAAAATCATTATATAATTATAATGAATGATATTCTTCTTCAAAAAAAAGTAACTATATAATAAGGAAATTTCTTTTGAAAGTGTCTTGTTACAACAGAAATAAGGATATGGTTTAAAAACTGATAACTTTGTACACAGACAAATCGAGTTTAAAAAAAACGTTATAAAACAGTATAAAATAGAGTAAAATCTATTGTAAATGAGGAAGTGGTAATAAATGAATTTGAAGCAAAAATTATGGGTAATAAAGATACTGAGGCAAGCGTATAGAGCCAAAAGACTAAGCAATTTTCCAGCTACAGCGATAACAGCGATGGCCGTGTTAGAAAGTAGTTATGGAAAATCTATCCCGACTGATATTGAAACGGGGTTAGTCAGTAATAATCTTTTCGGAATAAAAAGTTTAGTCAAAAATGAGCAAATTTTGTTCGAGGGTGATAATGGCAGCGTTTTATGCTTTACTCATGAATGGTCAAAAAGTAAGGGATATTATTTAACAAAAGCTTATTTTAGGGCTTATAAAAATTATAAAAGTTGTTTTTTGGATTTTGTAAGAATTGTTACTAATTCGAAAAGAGGCAAAAAACAAAGATATCGAGAGGCATTAAAACTTGAAGTATTAAAAGATTCAAAATTATTTGTTCACAAACTTTGGGAAAACGGCTATGCCACCGATAAGGATTATTTACAAAAAATATATCCCATTATTGATCAGCTAAACCGAATTCCAGTTTTTTTGCTGAAATTATGAATTTTATTTGTTTTTTGAGAAATGATATTATATAATTAAAAAGGAGGAAATTATGGGAATATTAACTTGGTTGATAGGCGGAGGAATTATCACCGCATTGATAATGTGGTGGATTAGCTTGGTGGAGTTTTTTTAATAAAATGAAAGGGGGATTTAAACATGGTAGAATTAGCTTGGTATTGGTGGGCAGCAATAGTAGCTGCAGTGGCAGGACTTTTTTGGTATTTTTATAAGTAAAAAAGATTAATAATAAAAAATTAAAAGGAGGTTATTATGGCTAAAGTAACAGAACTTGGGTTTGAAGTTGTTCCAGGGATCACCATTCCTTGGAATTGGCTTGACGGAGTGATTTGTGGCCTTATCGCAAAAGGGGACGCTGAGATTTTGACAGACCCCACAGTGGCAAAACTTGATAATGCGCTACAGACACTGGTTGACAATACGACTTTTGAATTTGACAATGCCGGGAAAGAAAAGCTGCAAAAGGCGTTTACGATGTCAATGGTAAAAAGGTTTATGCCAGAATTGCTAAACCCTTAAAAAGAGGTACGTTTACTTACAGCGTGCCTAAAAGAAAGAAAAAATATTTAAAACATATGTTTTAACAGATGAGGATTTTCAATCCAGCCCGCATGTTATTCATTATTTAATCCTCCTAAAAACGCCGGATTTTGGATTGATCCGGCGTTGAATTTTATACTTTCCATCAAAATATCACATTTTTGATGGATTTTTTTATTATCTTTAAAAAAGCGTTCGAATTTTGCGATATAAAGGGGGTCAAATTAAAAATAGGTATAATCATACCAACCATGCCCAATATTCCTCATATATAGCGAATACGGACGTTTCCAAAAATCCCGCAAAGCCTTATATATCAACGGTTACAACGATTTTCTGCATTTTTAATCTTATTTTTAGCCAATTTCCCCATTCTCAAAATGGCCAATCCCCTGAAAGCCTTATATAATAACACTTTCCCGCACTTCATAAATTACAATATATTATATAATGTTCTTAACTTTGTATACACAAAAAAGAAAAACAAAAATAAATGAAAAAACTTTACTTTTTTTTCCAAAAAGACTTGACAAAGTTATTATTTTTATGATATAATTAGTTATAAGAAAAAGAGGAGGATTTGAAAATGAAAACTACTCTCAAGGAACTCAAAACAAAATTAGAAAGCCCATCTTATGGTGGCAGGGTAACAATAGAAGGCGAACTCACATTCATACAAAAAATGTACTCTCATAATGTAGAAATCTACCATAACAGCTATGCAAGGGGTGGCAACCATCCAATATACACTCTCCATAATGATGACGAAATCCAAAAAGCATTAGAAATGAATGAGCAATATATCGAGATGGACAAAGAATTAATAGAAAAAGGATTCAATTACCAGGGCAAGGGTTCGTATGCAAAAAAGGATTCTGAAGGTAACTGGAAAAATGCTATGTTACACTGGGGCGAAGCTCCAAAAATATTAAAATAATAAAGGATGTAAAAGAAATGAAAAATATTGAAACTTTAAGACAGAAATTTATCGAAGGATTAAAATTTCAGGGGGCTGATTATAAATGGGTAGAAACTGCAAATATAAGAGAGATTGATGGGAAAATATATGTTCAAACCGAAGGGCACGATTACACTTTTCCGAAAGGAACATGGGAAGATATTGAAAGCTTAATTTCATTGCTATAAATCCGAAACCGGGAAGTTTTTCCCGGTCTGCAGGTATAGCCTGCACTGATGAGGATATTAAAGAAAGGAGAAAATAACATGGCTAAAAAGGAAAATAAAAGAACCACTATAACTTTTGACTGCGGATCAAAAGATCTAAAAGACAAGGCAGTACAGCTGGCGAAGAATTTCCAGCCGGTGAAAATTAGCTTGAGTTCGATCTGCCAGGTTGCTCTAAGGGAATATATCGAAAAAAATATAAAATAAATTTGACAATGATATATTTAAATATAGAAAATACTTTCGAGTATTATAAAATATCTTAAAAAAACTTTAAAAAAAAATCGATATTTCTTCAATTATTTGCTAAAAACCCTTGACAATATTATAAAAATATATTATAATAAGGTATAAAAAGATAAAGGGAGGATCAAGATGAACAGGTTTGAAGGAAAATTAGACCACAACCACGGAGTAAAGCTTTTAGAGTTCAGATTTAATGGAATTCAATATGAGGTAAGAACAACAATTCACAGTTACGATAGATTTATAGACCATGGTTTAGATGTAGATGCGGCATTAGGAAGTATAGTTGCTTTAGGAAAAGATAGGTTAGACAAATTTTCAATGGACGGTGAGGACACTTGTATTATTGACAAGGTTCAACATCAAGCAGTTATAATCACTTTTGAAAGTGAAGACAAATATGTACAAATTCGCATAGCAACTATTATCCCGAGAGATAGGGTATTCGTTAAAAGTGGAACAAGGATTTTTACATTAAGAGAATATGAAGGAGGATTTTAATAATGAAAAAGGAAGAAAGAAAATTTATAAGCTTTTTAGATGTACAATGTTCAGATGAAGTTGATATGCATAATGACAATGCAATAGTAGAACAAGCAAACAAAATGAACCAAACAATTATGAGTCTTAAAGATGTTAAGTATATAAAAAGACATTATTCAGCGCTTAAAGAAAAATGGGGAATTGGCGGAATAAATTATATTAATTATTCTATTAAATAAAAGATAGGAGGATTTGAAATGAAAATTGACCCAAATATAAATCACCCTGATTATATCACCCAAAGAGGGAAATTGCTTTGGATTGATAGTAGCCATTATGATGATTATTCAAGTGCTAGAAATTGCAAAAGATTGATAGGAACAAATGGAAAATTTTGGGGATATAGTGATTCAGAAAAATTGCAAGATAATGGGGAGGAATTTTAATATGGCAAATTTGATTGATGTCAAATTAAAAGATACTAATTTTGCGGAAGATATGAAAAGGGATTATAAATATCTGAAGGCAATTGAATATAACGATGTGGTCAATATTAGAAGTGCCATTTCTTATGTCCAAAGCACACTTGATTTTTATCGCAATAAAATAAAAAATGATTGGTAAGGAGGATTAATATGCCAACTTTTGCAAAAGCTCGAAAAAATATTACCGAAGAAATAGAAAAAATGATGAGCACCTGGACAAAAAAAGAACATGAATAATTTTACTGAATACTTATTCAAAAATCGGCAAAAAGACCAAAGGGAAAAGGAGAATAAAAATGATAAAAGAAGAACATATTAAGGCAAAAATAAAACTATATGAAAGACAGAAAAAAGGATTAGGTAATGACTACGATATAGAAGTAAAGAATTTAATAATCGACAAGAATGGATATGTTGCAGATATTGTTTTTAGGGAAAAAGATTATACTGAAATTTACAATAATTGTAAGTATAAAAAAGAAATTATCGATAATATTAATAAGGAGGAAAATAATGGAAAAAGTAATAGAAGTAAGTAAAGAAAAATTTGATGCTTACAGAATAGTCCAAGATTCAGGAATGACAAATATGTTTTCTGTTGCCCACGTAATAACTTATGCTCATAGACTTTGCGATGTAGAGTTAACCAAAGAAGATTGTATTTTTATTATGGAAAATTATGGCGAATTATCTGGAAAATATAAATAAACTTGACAAATAGTTTTATTTTTAGTATAATCTTTACAGAAACAAGTTAATTAGTAAAAAGGATTAAATAAAATGTTAAAAGCTTTTAAATATAGGTTATATCCTGATAAAGAACAAGCGGAAAAAATCGATAAAAATATCGGTTGTGTCCGTTGGATATATAATTATGCTTTGGCAAAAAAAATGAAAGCATGGCAACAAGATAAGAAAAATCTAAGTAGATATGATATTTCAAAAGATTTACCTATATTGAAAAAGCAAGAAGAAACAAAATGGCTAAAAGAAGCCGACTCAAAAGCGTTAATGTTTAGCCTATTAAACCTCGATAATGCCTATAAGAAATTCTTCAAAGAACATAAAGGATATCCTAAATTTAAAAGCAAAAAGAAAAGTAGATTAAGCTATACTACTTATCAAGGAATAGAAATAGATTGGGATAATAATAAATTGAATATACCTAAAAATAAAAATATAAAAATCAAGTTACATCGAAAATTCGAGGGAGAAGCAAGGCAAATTACTATAAGTAAAACACCAACGAATAAATATTTTGCTTCTATATTAGTGAAAACAAAAGATAAAGAAAAAAAGAAAAGAAAGATAACCGAAAAAACCGCCATCGGGATTGATTTGGGAATTAAAACTTTTATTACAATTTCAGATGGTCGAAAAATTGATAATCCCAGAGTACTTTACAGATTCGAAAAGAAATTAGCAAAAGAACAGAAACGATTAAGTAAAAAAAAGAAAGGAAGTAATAATAAAAACAAACAAAGAATTAAAGTAGCCAGAATACACGAAAAAATAACTGATATCAGAAAAGACTTTTTGCATAAGTTATCTACTGAGTTGACCCATGAAAACCAAGTGAAGTCGATAATAATAGAAGATTTGAATGTAAGAGGAATGCTTAAAAACCATTGTTTAGCAAAAGCGATAACAAATGTGAGCTGGAGTAAGTTTATAGAATTGTTAGCTTACAAATGTGATTGGTATGGAGTTAATTTGTTAAAAATTGGTCGTTTTGAACCGAGTAGTAAATTGTGTTCAAAGTGTGGAATTATAAATCAGGAATTGACTTTAGCCGATAGAAAATGGACTTGCAAAAACTGTGGGACTAAACATGACCGTGATATCAACGCGGCTATCAATATTAAACGATTCGGGTTAAATCCCAAAATACGGCAGGGACTGTCGAAATCTAAGTCTGTGGAGACTACATAAGCCCTATTTTATCATAAATAGGCAATAGTCAATGAAGCAGAAAGCCTTGTGAAATAATAATTATATTGTTTTTCAGGGTTGCCGAGCAACATTCAGCTTAACAAGGTCGTCCACAATTTCCTGGTCATAACTTGGGAATAGTTACAGGGCGTTGCCGAGCAACATTCAGCTTAACAAGGTCGTCCACAATGATTGCCTTTATCAAAAATTCAAAAATCGTGATGCTTTGAAAAGAAAATTGGTTAGAGTTATGAATTGGCATATTGCCGAAATCGAAAATATTTTAAAGGAGGATAAAAAATGACAAACAAAGGAGCAATTGATTATCGAAAATATTACATAAATTATTACTTAAGACTTATTGAGGATAGTTTGAACAAAATAAAGAGAATAAATACTATGCCTGACAATTTGATTAGAGATGAAATTGAAAAGAACATGATGTATGATGTGTTGTACAATAAGAATATTAAGGAGGATAAAAAATGAGACCACGAAAACCAGTTTGCGTAAAGTGTGAAAAGACATTTATACCATATCATAATGGGGCATATTTGGTAGAGTTATATCACAATAACGAATTTGTATACAAGATTTGGCAATGTGATATTTACGAATGCCTGGAATGTAAGACCAAAATAGTATATGGGTTTGGCGAAAATCCCATTATGACAAATGTAGATGGCGAAGAAAAATGCCGGGAATATATTAAAAATTTAGCGGAAAATGGCGCTTATATTGTTTTTGATTATGAATAAGGGAGACCAATAATGAGTAGCAATGAAATAGAAAAGCGGAAAAATTTTAAAAAAGGGGATAACTAAGATGAGGAGATGGACTAAAGAAAAAAAGAAATATTTGGATGGGAGAAAAAGATATTGCTTTATATGTGATACAGAAATTGAAAAAATGACGCTTGACGAAAAATATGTAACAAAACGTGTCGTTAATGTCTGTCCGAATTGCTCAAAAATAACTTATGGTTATTACGAAGAGGAAAAAATCCTTGTTAAAGAATTGCGTGATTTTTTAGGTAAAAGCGATTATTGGATGATTAAATATTTAGTAATAATAGCAAGGAAATTTGTAAAACAGTTTGTCTGTACTGCAAATTAGAAGGGAGGAAAAAAATGAGACCAAGTAAGGATTATACATTTTTTGAAGAGCCAAAAATAAAGGAGAGTTCAGAAGCAGAAAGGTTTATTGAAGATTATGGAGTGGACGGCGAAAAGCTTCGTTTAAGCAATACACCATACAATTACCATCCAAAAGAGAAAGGGTATGCAACAAGGGGGGTATTAAGGTTGTTTTGCAAAGATTGTCCTGATGTAAAATGCCAAGGCAGAAATTGGGATACTTGCAAATACCGGATGCACCTGCTGACCGTTATCAACAAGGAATTGGCAAAGCAAAATAAGGGCTTAAAAGAAGATGTGGCAAATTATAAGGAGATTTTGGGCGAAAAGCAAGACTGAAAAGTGGAGAAACCCTTGCAAAATAAGGGATAAAAAGTTTTTTTAAAATAGTTTGAATTTTATTTGATTATTAAAAAGAAATATTATATAATTATAATGGTAAAAGAAATAAGGGCACAGGAAATTCCTAATAAATTACATTCTGATTGAAATTATTTCCCGCCCTTTACAAAAAAGAATAAAAAATCGAGGCTGGGAAATGCTAGTAGAATTATGCAATTTGTATTTATTTTTGCTAATAATTATTTGCTTTCCCAGCCGCATGAAAATATAATGTAAAAAATTTTATTAGGCGAAATTTGCTTTTCAACTTTGACTAGATTGGGGCAATTAGGCAGTTCCTAAAAATTCATTGGCGAACTACTGCCCGCCCCCTCAATATCGGGCATCGGCGATTCCTATTATAGGACAATTAGGCGGTTTAACCACCGCCTACTAAAATTATCGCCCGCCCGAAAAAAAAGGAGGAAAAAATGGATACAATAGAAGATGCAATTTACTATTTAAAAAATTCTTCAAAACATCTTCCAAATGATATTTGGGATGGTACTGATGAAATTATCGAATTTTTACAGCAAGGTGAGAAATATAAGCAGATAATAAATGATATAGAATATGATTTTAATAATTTACATTGCAATATTATATCGGAAAATAGTTTTAATATTATTAAGCAAAAATACTTTCCAAAGGAGGTTAAAAATGAAATCTACGATTAAATTATTCAAATCTCTACCCATCAAAACTAAGCGAAAAAAAGCACCATCAGAAGAATTATTAAAAAAGACTATCAAAATGGGATTTGTCTTTGCACCAGAAATTATTGCCAATTATTCAAATTATGATGAATTAATTAAGTTGATTGGGGAAATAGAAGGAATAACCAAAGAAAAACTTAATGCCTCTTTCCATAAATCTTGGCAAAAAGTTAAAAATGCAGATATTGAGCAATTGATTGTCGAGCAATGGGCTCATTATTTAACTACATATGGAAAATCAAACCCAATAGGATATATGTTTGAAAAAGGGATAACTAAAATTCCACAAGATTTTGATGCAACAAAACTATATGATAAAGATTATGTTTATTTTCCTAATGAATCACTAGAATTTCCATTAGTAAATATTGGTGAAATGAAATTAGTTGTAATTAAAGGACTTACAAAAGCTGAATTAAAAGACAAGCTATTAAAATTACTTGGTTCGGGGATTGCCCTAAAAGAAGACACAATAAAAGATGTTACCGATGTGGCTTTATTCGTTGATCTAAATGAGACGGAAATTGAGGCTATTAAGAATAAGGAAACTAAAGTAATTCTGTATGAATTTTTGAATAAGATTCCCAAAAATCCTATCGAATTTCTGCGGTATATTATCTATTTATCGACGGATTCCACTCTTATCATAAAATCCGATGAACTGATAAGCAAAATAAAGGAAAATAAAAATATTAAAATTATCAAAATTTTTAGGGATTATAGGAAAAAATATGGACTTGAAAAATTATCCACTATATTTTACCGCTACAAGCCACTTTTTTTGAGTTTTCGCACTAATGGAGAATTAAAAACTATTATTAATCGGATTCGAAAATTGGCAATTACTTATCATCGGT
>Ga0307928_10002893_pt1 | contig 13114 bp, 21 predicted proteins | sample AceLakmetagen232_FD_201815 | JGI IMG/M metagenome (GOLD analysis project Ga0307928, IMG submission 201815) | Saline water microbial communities from Ace Lake, Antarctica - #232 | ecosystem: Environmental > Aquatic > Non-marine Saline and Alkaline > Saline | place: Antarctica: Ace Lake... | reverse complement strand
GCCGGGGATGTAATGGTAAAATTCGGTGGTGATACTACCGGATTAGATAAGAGTTTAAGAGACGCTGATGGTAAGATAAAGAAATCTACCGGACAGTGGCAGCAACGCATGAAAAAGGTTGGCATGGTCATGGTTGGGGCTGCTATCGCTATAGGTGGTGCTTCCCTTAAAATGGCGGCTGACTTTGATTCTGCTATGCGCGAAGTCAACACTATGATGCTTTTGAGCGAGGAGGAGTTCCAAGCGTTTTCAAAAGAGGTTCGGACTCTTTCTAAGGATATAGGGGTTGATGCCGTTAAATCAGCCAATGCCCTTTACCAAGCTATATCTGCCGGCGTACCCAAAGATAATGTAATTGAATTTCTGGCAATAGCTACTAAGGCGGCTATTGGTGGTGTTACTGAAACCGAAGTGGCGGTAGATGGTTTAACTACCGTTATTAACGCCTTCAAGATGCCCATGGAGAAAGCTCAGTGGGTTGCTGATATTATGTTTACCACCGTCAAAGGTGGTAAGACTACATTCGAGGAACTATCGAATAGTATGTCATTAGCAGCTCCAATAGCTGCCTCTCTGGGTATTAAGTTTGAAGATGTCATGGCAACCGTAGCCACTCTAACCAAACAGGGAACTCCAACAGCAATGGCATTTACTCAGATCAAAGGTGCGATGGTCGCCCTGATGAAGCCCACTGCTGATATGAAGATACTCATGGAAAAGGCTGGATATGAAACCGGCCAAGCTATGTTTGAGACCCTGGGTTTTGCCGGGACACTTGATGCCCTAACGACAGCCACAGATGGGAATAATGAAGTATTAGCTAAAGCCTTTGGCAGGGTTGAGGCGTTGAATGCCGTCCTGGGTGTAACCGGAGAAAATGCTGGGATGGCTGCGGCCGACATTGATACAATGACTAATGCAGCTGGAGCAGCTACAGACGCATTCGAACAGATGGAAGAAACAACGGCGCGTAAGTTTGAAAAGCTAAAGGCTCAATTTGCTGATACCGCCATGACTTTGGGTAATGCGCTGATGCCAGTTCTGACTAAACTATTAGAGGTGGTCACTCCTATTATTGAGAAAATAGCTACATGGATAGAGAAGAATCCTAAACTAGCCGCAGGTATTTTAATAGCGGTTGGGGCAATAGGGGCTGTTCTGATAATTGCTGTCCCTCTGATAAACGCTATCAAGACTATGGTCATTGTGACTAAACTAGCTACCGTGGCTCAGTGGTTATGGAATGCTGCTATGACTGCCAATCCTATAGGTTTAATTATAGCCGCTATTGCTGGGCTCGTAGTCGGGATTATATTTCTGGTTAAGAACTGGGATAAAGTAGTCGTGTTTTTCAGAAATGCTTGGACAAAGATTAAACGCTTCTTCCTTTCTGGGATAGAGAAGATACTCGGAATCTTGGCAAAGTTTACTAGGTTTCTTCCCGGCGTGGGTGATGCAGTAGCAAAACTCCATGATGAAGTCGCTAACATAATTGACGCGGAAAAGATAGGAACTAACGTAGATAGGGCTGCGGCTAATCTAGCCAAGTTTACAAAGAAAGTAGAGGAAGCCTCTGATGATATAGTTACTGATGTCGAGACAGCCACCGAATCAGCTATATCCGGCGCTCAATCAGTCGCAGACGAAGAACGGAGAATACTTGATGCCCGCGCACAGTTATACCGGGATAAACATTATGAACGTCTTGCTCTTATAGATGAGCAGATGATGGCGGAAATTGCGGCTGTCAATCCTGCGCTTGCTGCTGAACTTGAGGGATATAATGAACAGATTGCGAAACTGCAAGAAGCTGACGAGGAACGAGATGCAGAAAGCGAAGAAGACCGCTTAAAAGCTCTCAAGAAAGAACTCCGGGGCGGAGAGGATTTAACCAAAGAGCGGAAGCGAGAACTAAAGCGCCAGATTGCAGATATTGAGGACAGGTGGGAAGCAACCCGGCTGATAGAAGAACGCAACCTTAAAATATCAGAACTCAATATGGATGGTTATTTCGAGGGACAGAAGTCTTTAGTAGATACTCAATTAGAGTCACAGATAACAGCCTATAACACTGAACTTGAGGCATTTCAGGCACTTAATAGCGACAAACTAATTGATGCTGAAGCCTTTGTTGCTGAATACAACCGGATAATGTCAGGGTTGGGGGCTACTCCGGGTCATGATTTTGAACCAGTGAACCGAGGACCGTTGCCACCTTTGCCAGGAATGGCCAGTGGCGGAATGATAAACGAGCCGACCTTGCTCTATGGGCTTAGAAGCCAGAAGCCGTATGCTATAGCTGGCGAAGCAGGGCGCGAAGTGGTATCGCCAACAGGGCAGGCAGGTAACACTAATAACTTCAATATAGCGCAGTTAGTTGTCCGAGAGGAGGCCGATGTTAAGAGGGTTGCCAGAGAATTAAAAGGGCTACAGGATAGAACAGAAATGAGGGTTGGTGTAAGAAGTGGCTAATAGTATTGAATTTAATTCTACAGACCTATCAGATTATGGGTTGATAGTCAATGGGAGCAATATCCCTGACTTTAACCAAGTATATGACAGTGTACTAATTAAAGACTTATCCTATGCCTTTACCCCCAAGAGACCGCCCAAGATAATTAGCCTTAATGTATCGGTTATCGCTACAACCAGGGCTATACTTGACGGTTACTTGGATAACATTAAATTAGCGACAGTGTTTGAAGTAGCCAAAGTCTTGAAACTTGATGCTATAACTGATAGATACTGGAACGCTAAGAATACTGCCTTTGAAGGTAGATATATGGCGCCGGGATGGTTTGAGGGCATAATGATCTTCCAGGCTGATGACCCTATGGCTTATGATAACTCTGCCGTATCTAACACTTACAATATTGATGCCGACCCTGATACTAATGTTGAGACACCGGGCGGAAACGGATATATCTTCCCGGTATATACATTGACAGCTGGTGAATTACTAACAACTGTAACAATCAAGGTAGAGAATACAACCACCGATGAGGAATTGCAGTTCATAGGGACGGTTGCCAGTGGTAAAGCATTAGTCATCAATACCGCGACATGGGTAGTTACTAATGACGGGACTGAGGACATGGCTGATGTAACGGGTAAGTTCCCCAGGTTAAAGCCGGGGGTAGCTAACTCAATTAAAGTCACTGCCTTTAGCACAACCGGAACCCTCAATGTAGCATATCGAAATAGATACTTGTAAAAGGGGACATTGTGGCAAACGCCTTATTTTATACCATTGAAATCCGTGATAGCTCTGATGATTTAGTTTCCATCCTGGAGAATGCCACTGATATACTTTATACAGAGCAGTTGAATAAGCCCCCAATGCTTGATTTCAAGATACCGTCAGATGATAGCAAACTGGATGATATTGACCGTGATCATGAATTGTGGTTGAGGGATTATGGCACAGGGACTTTAATCTGTAAATTTCGGCTCGGAAGGCGCAATGATACCAGGACTTCAACCATAGAAACCCTTATTCGAACCGATGGGCTGATAACTCAATTAGGGGAGGAAGTCATCGAAGCCTTTGACACCGGTGAGGACGGGGCTGCAGTAGGATCTATTATAACAACTTTACTAGCCTTCCAGCGGAAGGCCACAAAGGTCACAGAAGGTACAATATCAGTTACCGGGACACGCGCCCTTAATATAACTAACCGGACCATCTTGTCTGTTCTAATACAATTGCAAGAAAGCATCGGCGGTTATATGTATGTAGATTCTAACCGCGCGCTACAGTGGGCGACCACTATTGGGGCAGACACTGGGCAGCAGATACGATATAGAAAGAATCTACTCGGGATAAACAGGGATATTGATTATAGTAAATTATGCACCAAGCTACATCTTGATGGGCAGGAAGCCTTATCAACTATTGATGTCGGTCCGGTATCCCCAACAATTACCACTGATGCGACATATGCCTACTTTACACTAGCGGAAACCTACTCAGCTTATGAGGGGTGGTCAGGAGTAGGGGACGCACTACCATCCCATATTGCAGTATGGCGAGAAAACGCGGCACCAGCATGGGTCAATTCCGGGGGTTCTTGTTCAGGGAACTATTGGGATGACCCTGACGAGGGCAGTGATGGAAGCACCACTGGATATGCCCTGTATGTTGGACCGAGTGGGTTTGGATTACAAGGTGGTCAATCGTCAGTTCCCCTCACTTGTGTCATACCATCGGCAACCTATAATAATATCAAGTACGATCTCCGCTATAGTACGAACGCTTTAGCAACCATCAAGCTGGAGGTCTACGATACTACAGACGGGTGGGTTACTGTTTTTGACGGTAATCCCGGCACCAATGACACCTACCATGAAAAGTCATTCCCTGCCAGGATATGTACGTCAATGCGGATAACTGGACATAGTGGATGGCCCTCCGATAACTATGCCACATTCTACGTTACTGAGATGCAAATAGAGGAGGCGGACGAGGTAGATGTGACCTCTGACTTTGTGCAAGGCGCATGGGAAAATATCCTCAGAGCTGCTATTGCTGATTATGATTCGGGTGAATCATATACCATCGAATATACCCACGCTAATTACATGGTAGCCTGGGATGAGATAACCGATGCGGATGATTTAGTGTCCCGGGTTGTAACCAATAAATATGAGGCCTACGCCTTATCTATCCAAGAATCATCAGAACTAATACTTGATGAAGTCAAGACAGCACCTATATCTTATACTATCCAAGCAGTTGACTTATCCAAGAATGATGACTTCGACTTTTCCTTTGACGCATTAACACTAGGATCCACCGTCACAGTTATAGACGAGGATTTGGGTATTGACGTTTCGGTTAGAATAATTAGTATAATACATAACAACTTGCTTGACCCCCAGGATATTGAAATCGTGTTAAGTACCAGAGTGAAGGACATTACTGATTACCTAGCAGATTTACCCAAGCAGTTCGGTTAAAGGAGATATTGTGCTAAAGAAGATTCTCAAAGTAATTGCCATGTTCCTGTTCGTTCATGCTGCCGGATCCGTGACATTCGCATTCAAGGAGATATACTATACCGGCGAGTTTACAGCCTTCCACTATAGCGGGTCACAAATCCCTATATTGGTTGAGTTTGTGTCAGCCATTATTATTTTGTGCATAGCTGGTTTCCTACTAGGTAAATCGTTCAAGGAGGCTTTTAATGGGTAGATGTTTAAGGCGAATATTCAAGGCACCATATAAAGATTTTATGGACAACGCGAACACCGACTCAACACTTTACTTTGCCGAATCACCTAAGTATTTCTATAGCGCTGATGGTATGAAGCGGCTCAAAAAAACTAATACCATGGTAGACAGTGCTAGACGCAGAGTTCTTCGTGATGATGATAAAGAGGAACGGGACTACTGGACAGAACAGTGGGGGCTAGCATGAAAACAGCCATAGTCGGCATAACAGCGGGTTTAATTGTGGCACTAATACTTGCCATCTACTGGCAGGTATCAGAGGCTTACACGGGCATCCTGACGCTTCTCGGCGTTACTGTATATAAAGCGTATAGAGTACTGAGTGATGCTAAATGAAAATACGTTGTTGGTGGCACGTTATCTTGGGAATAGGGCTTCCCTGGCTGGGTGGTTGGATATGCTTGACCGGGACAATCCTATATATTGCTTACCAGTACCTACAGTTTAAGTTTCGGAGTAGGTTATGGCCGGAACACAGGGCTTGCCTCGACGAAGGGGTATACAAGGATGACAGTTATCTGGACATTAAAGAAATGGTTATACCGCTGATAATCTCCGCGGTGGTCATGAAAATACTTGAGGGGATCTTATTATGAGTTGTAAAGACCACATACAAATCCCAGACAAAGGCGATAGAGATTTAATAGTTGCCCTGGTATCTAAAACCAATACACTGATAGACATGAGGGAAGAAGACAGGGAAGAAGACAGAGCGGTCATCAAGGAAGTGCGGGACAGATTAAAGGTTCTTAATGGCTCAGTGGCATCTAACCTCACAAGATCAAAAAACAACCGCGCCTCAATAAGCATTATTATTGGTGCTATTATCACGGCAGCAATCACTAATCTCTGCGGCCTCTGGTAGACAAATATTATAAATTGAATAAGTAAGAAGTTGGCTCCCCTAACCGGGAGCCCCTTTTTTTATTGGCTTTTTTAGCTACGAATTACGGGTTTTATACAGATGTGTAAAAATAGTTTACAAACCCCTTGACATATACTACATATAGGTATATTATCTAGGCATAGGGTTAATTAAGGAGGAAATGACAATGACAAAACTAGAACACAAAGTAATTATATCAGAGTCAAAACGGCAATTATTCTTAGGGTATATTGCAATGGCAAAACTACAATTAGCGATAGATTATAGTAAGAGGGGGTAACAATGATACTACCACCGTTTGAACAAGAGCAAGTCAGGATTATGGCTACAGCACACGAATATGGGGATATAGTTATTGACCATGTGGATTGTAAGGCAATAGGCAGATTGACGATTACTGACAAGGAGGGCGATAGCTGGATAAAACACATTATAGACGCATGGCATACTCAAGTATGTAATTGGAATTAAAGGAGTTGGTATAGTATGAGCAAAGTGAAGTGTTTAAGGTGCGGGTACAGGTGGTTCCCGCGCCAGAGCAGACCCAGGCAATGCCCCAAGTGCAGGTCGTTTCTCTGGAACAAGCCCAAGAAGCCATCCATGAGGGACTTGATCATAAAAATAGGCACATTCAGGAAGCGAGGATAAAGTGAAGATAGGTTGTTACTCTGTTGCAAAGCAGCCCCGATCATCAACCCGCGCAATGCTGATCAAACTGAATGATTGTGCTGACAAGAACAACGACTGTAAGGAATGCCGTGATCTTACCAAGTGTCGGCGGATATATGATGCCCAGTGTGAACGGGAAAACAAAACCAAGAAGCCAAAGGGGAATAAGAAATGACTGCTAAAGAAAGGATAATAGATAAACTCGAGAGGCGACACAAAACATCCATGGACTTAGTATTAACAGCAAGGGGGTTAGGTAATAGTTGGGCAGAGAAAGTACATTATGAAAGAGCAAGGGCTTACCAAGATGCTTTAGATATTGTAAAGAAGGAGATGCCTATGGGATAATGGTATAGATGAAAATATTAGTGGAGGGTAAAGTTATGCGCCGGTAAACCGACACTATCACAATATTAAAGGGAGGGTGGAGAAAATGCTGCCCTCCCAAAAGGAGCGAGAAATGAATCAAAGACGAGCCAAAGAAGTTATAAAATGCGCCGGGGCTCATATAGAATATCCGCCTGCAAATGCTAACGGGTATCAGCACGTTGACTTAGGTTGCCAAAAGTGTAGTGACTTATCCTTTTGCTTGAAGGTAAAAAATCTGGTAGAATACGCTATCAACGGAGGCAAGTAATATGACTATAGGACACTGCAAACATGGCGAGTTTATCTTAGATGAGGGTTGCCCTCAGTGTATAGCTGAAAGACAATTTGAAAAAATAGATGGAGGGAGTGGTAGCATTATTGGTGATGGTATTCCCGCTGGTGGGCTGGCTGAAGCCGCAGCAGGTGCCGGTGCCGATGTTGCTGTAATCGAAATCGCCTGTCACCCTCACAACGCCATGATAGCAATAGCGCCTGATGTAGATGCTGATGTTTTAGCCCTGCAGGTTGAAGTCCAGAAGGTCAAGGATTACGCAGTCAGCCGGGTAGTCGCGACATTGAAAGATGCTGAATATGCAACTGATGATTTAGCTATTATCGGTAAACTGGAGAAAAGCCTGGAAGCCTTGAGAAATTCTTATCAAGCACCTCTCCGGAAATACACCGCCTCTATCAACGAGGTATTCAAGACTATATCCGATCCCTTGGGAGATGCCAAGAAGCTAAACAAAGACAAGGTGCTGGCTTTCAAACTCGACCAGATAAGGAAGCAACAAGAAGCAGAGGCAGCCGCCAGGTTGCAACGTGAGGCAGATGAAGCCGCACGGCGGGTGCGGGAGGAAACCGGGGAGATAATACCTGAGCAAGAGGAGGATCAAGTAATTGTACCGGATGCAGTTTCTACTCGAGTACACGCTGACCTTGGAACAAGTGGTATAGTTAAAAATTGGAGGTGGGAACTGGCAGACTTTACTATTCTGCCTGAAAAGTATAAAACAACGGACGACAAGGCGATCAAGAAGGTTGTTGACGCTGGGGGCGACATTCCCGGCATCAGGTCATGGCAAGTCGATAGCTTACGGGTAACACCAAGAAAAAGGGAGGACTAATAGTATGCCAATAGAAGGAACAGACATCGTAGTATCACCAGGCGCACAGATGACTCAAGTACCAAGCGCCACTATTTCTAGGGCAAAGGAGGCGGCAGAAGCATTACAGGGAGTCATAACCAACAAGCCGAAACCAGTAGTCATACGCGGTGAACAATACCTGGAATACGAGGACTGGCAATTACTCGGTCAGTTTTACGGTGTAGCGGCTCAGACGGGGGGCGCTGTCCCGGTAGAGATTAACGGAGTCCGAGGGGCAAAAGCTACCGCACAATTATACGACATTTTCACGGGGCAGATATTCGGCGGCATAAGTGCCGAGGCTTACTGCATGGAAGACGAGGAAAAGTGGAGTGATCGTCCCTGGCATCAGTTAGCAAGTATGGCTCAAACAAGAGCCGGGGCAAAGGCTTTCCGCAACCGGTTTGCATGGGTGGTAGTTTTGGCTGGTTATAAATCAACCCCGGCAGAGGAAATGACCAGAGAAAAAGCACCTGATAAAAGTAGCCACTGGTGCAAGGAACATGACACAGCCTTTTTCAAGAGGGGCAAGATGAAATCATACGCCCATCCTATAGGCGATACCGGCGAGTGGTGCCATGAACACAAGGAAGCGCCTGATACTGCAACCGCAGCAAAACCTACTGCAACTAAAACAGATACACCACCCGTTCCACCTGTTATAATTGACCCCCAGCTTGATGATGACTTTGAGGAAGGTAAAACACCCACGGCTACTACTGATAAAACTTCTACTGAAGAAATGCTCCAGTGGGTAGCTGAGAAGATGAAGTTTAAGTCTATGGCAACAGCACAGAACTGGTGCATTAAAGTTTGCAAGATTGAGGCAGCTAAGATAGATACTGACCCGGCTGGGGTAAAGGCAGAAATAGCGGCACTTCAGGGTTGGTAGAAAAGACAAAGTAATTAGTATATACTAAAGGAGATGGAAATGGCTTTCGGTAACGTAGACTGGAGCAGAAGTAAGTTCTGGATGGTTTGGGTAGATGGTACACCAACAACAAAACAAAGGCACATTGACGAGTGTGTGGCGCATGAAGAAGCTGAAAGGCTTGCACGACAACCTCAGAATATTGGCAAGTGTGTCTATGTGTTAGAGGCTCTGGATTATTGTTTTGTTGATGTACAGCCTGTAAAACGGGTAATTCTATAAAGGAGATTAACAACTGAATATTGCCAGCTACCGAAAGGCAGAATAGCTCGATAGGGGGTACGAGTGGTCAATGTGTACTGCTCATAATGGAATATAGTACCCCCATAAGAGAGGGAACCTGAGTAGTAAACGGACATGGCTACTAGCTGGTAAAGGGTAATGCGGGGTGAAAGAGCCGTATCATCTTGCGGAACGACAGGTCTGGTTTGATTCCAGCCCACCCCACATAACCCCGGATAATTTGACTAAAGGAGATACAATGAATATAATAAAGGCAACCATGATGGGGATACTTGCAGCATTAAATAAGAGCCCAACCAGGAACCCTATAGTTGACCGCATGAGCCGTGACAATGTATCTAACAGTTACAGGTATATTCATCACCGTAGTCAGCAGAAGAAACGTAGGCTGGCAAGGAGTAGGTAGAATGGCAAAGGGCAGATTTATCAGTAAAGAAATAAGCCTTGATGAAAAGGTTGACTCGCTGTCTGATGACACAGCCCGTCTACTTTACACATGGATGATTCCCCACTTGGATGTAGAGGGTAGAATCTACGGAGACCCCCAAGTTTTCAAAGCAATTGTTGCACCAAGGCGCAATTATTCCAACAAAAGAATCGCTAAGTACCTCGCAGAATTCGAAAGTAAATCACTAATTGAACGCTATGCGATCAACGGCAACGCATACATTTCAGTAAAAACCTTTGAAAAACATCAAACGGGATTAAGAAAAGAGAAGGAGGCTCAGTCACGAATACCACCAAAAACTACGGACTTAGTACGGAGTAAGGGCGGAGTAACGCCGTCACAAGATAAAGATAAAGATAAAGATAAAGATAAGAATAATATAGTAACTGATGCTGCTGAAAATATGGTTAATGACGTTAAAGCTGTTTATACCTTATTCGAAAATGAGATTCACCAATTAACCCCTTTGATAAGTGAGGAGATAAACAAGGCTATTGATACCTACCCTCATGACTGGATACTTGATGCTATAAAAGAATCAGCCAAGAACGGGGTTAGGAAATGGAAGTACATCAATGCAATACTTGAAAGCTGGAAGGCTAATGGCAAAGGTAGCAAGAAGGCTACCGGGAGAAAAAAAGGAAAGGATAACTGGAGTTTATAATGGTAGATAACAAATTACCTCCACATGATATTGACGCAGAGGAATCAGTCCTTGGTTCACTATTGATAGACGGTAACACTATGGGACAGATAGACCTAGCGCCGGATGATTTTTACAACGAGCGCAACTGCCTTATATTCAGTGCTTGCAAGAATGTTGAAGCTATCAACCAGATAACAGTAGCGCAGGAATTAAACAGACAAGGCAAGTTAGAAATCTGCGGGGGTGCTGCTTATCTTTCACACCTAATATCCTTTGTGCCGACCTCATTAGATATTGAGCATTATGCGGGTATAGTCAAGAACCTGGCTATCAGTAGGAAGCTGATTATGGCAGGGGATAGTATAAAGACCATAGGCAAAGAGGCGAGCCAGGACATCAACAGCAGTCTATCTAAGGCCGGTGACATTATCACGGAACTAGCCAAGAAGAATGCCAAGGTTGACATCATTACCCCAAAGGAATCCGCTGAATACATGATGGAGTTTCTGGAAAATACCAAGAAACATACCCTTGCTAAGTCCTGGGGGTTTAGCGAGATAGACAGGATAACCAAAGGTGTATTCAGGGAAGATTATGTTATTATAGGCGCGCGACCGTCAGTAGGTAAGTCACAGTTAATGTTTGAGTTTATGGGGCATTACCTCGATCAAGGGCTAAAGGGGTTATTAGTATCGCTAGAAATGGGCAAACGGGCTATTGCTGAAAGGTTAATTGCAATCCACTGTGGTATTGATACGGGTAGATTAAGACAGGGTGAACTCACCGTTGAAGAATCATCTAAGATTGTAGACCTATCAGGCAAGATCAGCGATTGGAAGATAGACATGATAACTAACGATTGTACTGCTGCGGAAATTGCCAATATCGCCCGTAGGTTGAAGGACAGGCAGGGGTTAGATTTTGTTATGGTCGATTACATACAGATATTGCAGGATATATTCATCGGTGAAAAGGTTAATGTCGCCATATCAAAGGCATCACAGACATTGAAATCATTAGCCAAAGAGTTAGAGGTTACGGTTATAGCATTATCTCAGCTTAACCGGGGTCCGGAACTAAGGGCGGATTCTAATAAGCGCCCTCACATTTCAGAACTTAAAGAGAGTGGTAGCCTGGAGCAAGACGCTGATATAGCCTTCCTGCTCTATCGAGATGAGTTATACGACGACAACACGGAAGATGTTGGGGTGATGGAGGTCAAGATGGCAAAGAACCGGCAGCTAGGATCTCAGCCGGCTATCAAACTACAGTGGACAAATAAACTGCACTACAACAATCATGCTTATAAAGGGGTATAATGAAGGTAATGAAATATCCAAGACGGAAAAGGTTCAAGAGCAACACAGCATATCAGAAAGCCATGCTAAAATGGCGCGATTATTGGCACGAATTAGCAGGGAGGATTCAATGATTATAAATAAGAATTTCAAGATAGAGTCTGATGAACTTAACGTAACGCTGTTTAAGCACTCCACAAAGGGTGAGAAGGCTAAGAAACCCGGCGAAGAGTGTTGGACACCCATAGCGTTCTTTTCTACCCCCGAAAGCACACTGAATTATTTGGTTAAACTTGAAGTTATGGGTACCGGAATGACAGATTTGAGGACAGTAGTCCAAAAGATAGACGAACTTAAAATAGATATTATGAAGGCGTTAAGATGAACGACTACAAATACAAAATTGCTATTAGGAACAATGGGACGGGGGAGATACGATTTTATATTGATGACAAATATGAATACGATGATTTCATTTGGACGGAAGGTAATTATGCCTGCGATTGCAATAGGGCTTTATTTTGGTCAAGAGCAGGTGGGGAAGATGATTTAGAAGCTGATTGCGGTGATAAAAAGTTTTCCGCCCTATACGCCGAGTTTCCTGATGGAAGAAAGATTAAAGTGGATGATGATATTAAATGAAACATATACCTTGTTACCTATGGCAAGCGTTCTTACAGTTTGTTTGTGAGTTCTTTCGGGGGTTCCCACGGATTAACGATGATGAGTATTAACGTACATTGGGACTATCCGCCAGTAAAAGGATGCCTTCACCCTGAATGGACTTATGGCGAGATTTGCGTTAAGTGCGGTGAGTGTGGACGGTATGATGTGCATTACGAGTGCGTGAATTGTGGGTTTACCAAAGGTAAGAAGCCCCATTCTGCCTATAGTGATTGGGGGTTTGTTGAGTTTTTTGACTGCCTTAACGCACCGATTTGCCCTAAGTGCAGACCATTATTCAAAAAGGAAGATAGGGCTAATTATCCCGACGATGTAGAAAAATACGGCTTTTCACTGAGCAATGAAATTATAGGGATTTCGATAAAGGATTTTGAGCCGAGGTCTCTCAAGGAAGAATAAAGGATGAAGATTAAAGAGAAGAAGGGGGTAAGCTATGTTGTATAGAATCGGGATTGATCCAGGTATCACAGGGGCGCTGGCAATACTTGATGAGAATAACGAACTTGGGGACATGGCCGATATGCCGGTCATGCAGTTGGGTTCTGGCAACAAACAGCAA
>Ga0307928_10002892_pt1 | contig 13115 bp, 17 predicted proteins | sample AceLakmetagen232_FD_201815 | JGI IMG/M metagenome (GOLD analysis project Ga0307928, IMG submission 201815) | Saline water microbial communities from Ace Lake, Antarctica - #232 | ecosystem: Environmental > Aquatic > Non-marine Saline and Alkaline > Saline | place: Antarctica: Ace Lake... | reverse complement strand
GCCTCGTCTCTACCGGCTGTAGCGATGACACCTTCGACGACGGCCTCGACGCCGATACCGATTCCGACTCGGACGGTGATACAGACACCGACACGGATACCGATACGGATACCGATACGGATACAGACACGGACACCGATACCGATACCGACACCGATACGGATACAGACACCGACACGGACACGGACGCCGATACGGACACGGATACCGGTACAGGCACAGGATCCTACTCAACAATGTGGGACTGCCTCATCTGCGACGAATAGTTACTTCAACCCAACAAGATCCATTCCACGAACTATCGCACTGATCGCGTGTTGCACGTTACTTCGAGGAACTACAACTTCTTGTGGATGTAGAAGAGATTACTATAAAAAGATCAGCGGAAAAAATTCTTCACAATTTACTGGATATGAGGAAATACATGGCAAATTCTGGAGTAAATTAAAAAGAGGAGCTAAGAAAAGAAATCATAAGTTTTCTGTTACTATCCAGCAGGCTTGGAGTCTATTTATAAAACAGAAAAGGAAATGTGCTCTTAGCGGATTATCTATAAAATTTGGACAATCCCACACTAAATCAACTACAGCTTCATTAGATAGAATAGACTCTACAATAGGATATATTTTTAGTAATATCCAATGGGTTCATCGAAAAATTAATTTTATGAAACATACTTTACCAGAAAAAGAATTCATCCAATTATGCAGAAAGGTAACTCAATATCATGAGTAAAATTCATTATTTAGTTGGAGATGCTACAGATCCTCAGGGAAAAAGCGATAAAATAATCTGTCATATTTGTAATGACCTTGGAGGATGGGGAGCTGGTTTTGTCCTAGCTCTTAGTAAGAAGTGGGATGAGCCTGAAAAATTGTATCGCAAATGGCATGCAGGCACCATTACTGAATTAGATTTTAATTGTATTAATCAATTATCTAAATTTGAATTAGGTGCTGTACAACTCATTAAACCAGATCTACACCAAGACATTTATGTAGCTAATATGATTGCTCAACATGATGTAAAATGGTACAAAGACATTCCTCCAATACGCTATGATTGTCTTCGACAATGTCTTAATGAAGTAGCTAAGCAGGCTGAAATACTTAAAGCAACAGTTCATATGCCAGATCTGATTGGTTGTGGTTTAGCTGGCGGACACAAAACAACAGTAATTGGAATCATAGAGGAAACTCTTATTGCACAAGATATAGAAGTATATGTTTATACTTTACCAGAATAAGTAAAATGAGTGCATGTTTCATAATTTATGGGGATTTTATTACAGAACATGCTCGATCATTGTGGGCTGATGAACATACACCTGAAAAAGCTATCAGTTTTCTACGATCTTCTATAGTAGATTTATCAACTGAACTAATTATGTCTGTTTTAGACGGTAAAAAGAAATTTATTGGTGATAGTAGTACTGGTGTTAATCTTGTTGATGATGATGCTATAGAAACAGCCCTCGGTAACCCAATAGCAATAGAGTCCGTATTGACTGCGTCTCAAAAGCGGGAAGAATATCTCAAAGACCAACTAGAATACGACTCAAACAGGGTGACATTGGTTTTCTCTGGAACAGAGCGGCCACACGTAGGGACTCTGATTCCCATTCGCAGGCTGGATGAGTTTAACCGTGGGAAGGTTGATTTGAAGGATATTCCGTACCGACACGTTGAAGGCTTGGAATGGGCAGAATGCTGGAATGCTCAATCCAAAGAATGGGATACAAGACATGAGAGGGACATGTATTTAGATCGGCGCTTGGAACGTAACAAGGATTTACCTCCCGAGGAGGAGGAGTATGATGATGCTTATGACTCTGGAATTCCTCGCATGGCATCAACCATTGAAAGGCTCTCTGGCGGCAATCCAATGCTGGCTCAAGCTGCAAAAGTCCTGCTAGATCCACCTGAATTTGACATATCCAAGTACGAAGATTCAATTACTACCAACAATGGTTGGTTATCACCTGATGGCAAATTTTATCCATGTGAATGGTTCGAACATATAACATTGGCTTGTACACTTGGACATGACGAAAAGGTATTAGAAAATTTTTGGGTAAAATTATCAAAAAGTGAAACATTTCCTCCAGAACGTGGACTTTCACAAAAACAAATGGATTTATTATTTGACATGTACACAAAAAACGACCAGAAGCTACCTTCTTGGTGGGAAGATGAAATGGAAAGGACAAGATAACAATGGATCATAGTTATATTAAGACAGCAGTATACGGACCTGGATCAATTTTCGACAACTACCATCAGGCACAAGCACATTTGGCTACATTATCTCACTGGTGTGAAGAATGTAAGCAATTCAAGTCTGCTTATATAGATGCCGCAAATCTATTTCATTGCGAAACTTGCAAAGGTGCATCACTCCAACCTATTATCAAAGCAAATTCAAAACAGAATTAACAATCTTATTCCTTGCTCTATATTCTCTCAAATGGTATATTTAGTACCTAATTTGGAGAAAATATTATGGCAAAATGGAAACAAATTGGGTCTTCAACCTCAAAATTCTACACATATATAGCACCAACGTCTAGCATACCTGTCCTTATCGGTCCTGGCAATCGGCCACCAACACCATCAGAAGTCCTCAAGGCCCTTAACAACGGTGACATCGATAGTTTAAACCATACATATCCTAGTCTAGGTGTTAAATATGACCAGGCCTTAGATGCCCATTCTGAAGAAGATTTACCGCCTGGTGCCTATTACTATGTAGGTGAAAGCTGGAGTCATCCAGAAGGTTTAGTGCCTGCTAAGATAAGAAGTGATAGCTATATCAAACGTGACTTCTTTCATACTATAAGTAAAGATATTACAGACTTTCTGAATGCTGAAGACATGTATGAGGATATTGGCATCCAGTTCAGACGTGGTATATTAATGTATGGTCCTCCAGGAGAGGGAAAGTGTCTTGGCAAGGGCACATTGGTTACTACTTATGACGCTAAAAAAGTTAAAGTAGAAGATATCAAACCTAATGATTTACTGATGGGTGATGATAATACCCCACGGAAAGTCTTGTCTGTTTGTTCTGGTACTGAACAATTATATCAAGTCACTATGTGCAATGCCGACAGCTTTATTGCCAATGAATCTCATATTCTTTCTCTAAAATATTCTGGTTATTCTGAGAAAACCAAAGGAAAAATTTTAGACATTTCCATTAAAGATTACCTAAAGCTATCTAATAACAAGAAACACCATTTAAAAGCTTTTACAGTACCAGCAGATTTTAAACCAGCAGAAGAATCTTTGCCAATTCCAGCCTGGATTTTAGGCTATTGGCTAGGCGATGGACATACCAATAAACCATGTATTACTACCATGGATTCTGAAGTAGTTAGCGAATTTACTATATATTGTGCAAATAACAATTTAGTCTTTGCTTTTAATCAAAAGAAATCGCGAGCTACTACATATTATTTGTCTACTCATGACCGAACAAAATCTTCAAGTTTAAAGAAGAATTGTAATAACTTTACAAAAGGCCTAAGAACATTAAAAATTCTAGGTGATAAAAGGATACCTAATATAGCTCTTAGAGCTAATTATCAAACAAGAATGGAATTACTCGCTGGGCTTATAGACTCCGATGGTAATACTAATAGAACTTCTTACGACTATTCAAGTGTACTTAAAGGTCTAGCCGAAGATGTTGCTTTCCTGGCCCGATCCTTAGGATTTAGAGCCCTTATAAAAAATAGAATCACAAAGAGCCAGACAGGAACAATTTGTCATTCTTTTAGAGTAAGAATTAGCGGACAAGGTGTTCATAAAATTCCAGTTAGAATACCAAGAAAACAACTTCCAGTTAGACAGCAGAAGAAAAATGCTAGACATTTTGGCATTCAAATCAAACCTATAGGACCAGGAGAATACTTTGGGTTTACCTTAAATAGTAATGGACGATTTCTTCTTGGCGACTTTACTGTAACACACAATACCGTTTTGATACGACAATTAGCTAAAGAGATCATTCCTAAAGATGCACTTACCATCTTTACCAGAACTGCCCCAACTCGAGGATTTTTAGAACACTTACAAAAGGTTGAACCCAACAGGATAAAGGTATTTGTTTTTGAAGAATTAGCAGCTGCTTTAAGTGATCCATGGGCATCAACAGAAGCTATGCTTGACTTCTTAGACGGAGAAACTTCTCCAGATAAGTCCTTAATTATTGGAACAACTAATTATCCTGGCATGTTACCAAGGAATATTATAGATCGTCCAAGTAGATTTGATCTATTAATTGAAGTTGGTTCGCCGGTTGGGAAAGAAATCAGTAGGATTGCCGAACATTACCTTAAGCGAGATGTCAAACAAATAGAAGTAGATGCTTTAGATGGTTTAAGTACTGCAGCAATTAAAGAAGCATGTATTCTTTCTATGAAATCAAAATTCAGCATCCAAGATGCTGCTAAAGAGCTTAAAGCTAGACATGAATTAGTATTATCAGGCTTTAATAGCTAATAAGCAGCTGTCTATCATTGAAATTCCTTATAAAGGATTTCTAATCAAAATTAAAACCCAAAAAATAACGTAGTTTGGCGCGATGCCAGAACAAGATATTAATATTTGTAACTTAGTTACATGTATTTTAAAATGTTAATGTTAGGAGGATATAGTGAATTATCAAGCTATTGTTACACCCATAACCAACATTAGAATCCACCCAAATGCAGATCGACTAAATTTGGGAACAGCTTCAGGATTTCAAGTAGTGATTTCTAAAGATATAAAGGAAAATACTCTAGGAATATTTTTCCCCTCTGACGGACAGTTAAGCATTGAGATGTGTAAAGAAAACAATCTACATCGACATGTAGAACTAAATATAGATCCTAAAGCTAAAGCTGGATTCTTTGATGATAATCGCCGAATCAGAGCACAGAAACTTAGAGGTGAAATCTCTGAAGGTTTTTGGGTTGAACTAGATGTTCTTAAGTGGACAGGTGTTAGTATTGATAAATTAAAGAGTGGCAATCTAATAGATGAATTGAATAGTAAGCCAATCTGTAATAAATACTATACTCCTGCTACTATGAGAATGATGGGTCAAGGAAAAGGAAAGAATAGTAAACGAGGTTTCAGACCTGAATCATTCCCTTACTTCAAAGAGCATTGGCACACCAACAAGCTTCGTATGATGATTGGCCATATTCCAGAAGGAGCAATTCTTTCAATTAGCGAGAAGGTACATGGGACTTCTGCTCGTACTGGAAGAATGATCCAACGAAAGAAATTAAATTGGTCTAAAAGACTATGGAATAATACTATCGGTAAACTTGGATTACAGTTTAATGATGAAACATGGAGATATGTATCCGGTTCAAGGAAAGTAGTATTAGATCCTAAGAAAACTGAAGAACTTGGATTCTATTCTGGTAAAAAATTCAGATCCATAATCCATCAGAAAATTAGTAACACCGGATTACATAAAGGTGAAACTATCTTTTATGAAATCGTCGGTTACGATGATACTGGTGGACTCATTATGAAAGCTCACACATTAACAGACAAGAAAATGATACAGCATTATGGCAATCGGATGCCTTACACTTATGGTTGTCAGTCAGAAGAATGTAAAGTTTTAGTTTATAGAATTACCCAAACATCTCCAGATGGACATACAATAGAGTTATCATTAAATCAAACAGTTAATAGATGCAATCAGCTTGGTCTTGAATATGTACCACGACTTAAGAAATCTTTTATATATGATGGTGACAGAAAGAAACTATTTAAACTTTGTGAAGAACTTTCTCAAGGTGATTCTACTTTAGATAATAGTCATATCCGTGAGGGTGTAGTGGTTCGAGTCGAAGATATAGGTGCTGATACTCATTATAAATACAAAAGTTATTGGTTCGCAGATCTTGAGGGAATTCAGAAAAATTCAGATGATTACGTAGATATAGAGGAAATATCCTAATGAAAACCTTATTTGAAAGATTAAAAGCAAAAGTACGAAAAGATCATACTTGGCATTATATTAATCCTAATACCAAGAAATGGTTAGGATCACTTTGTGAAATGCTAGAAGAAGAGTTAGCAGACAAACAAGACAAACCATGGTGTGAACGTAAAACAATCAGAGTAGAAGGATTAGAAGATGTGCCTAAGTAAGCCTATGTTACATGAAAAGATTGCACAGCTAGAACGTAGTCTGCTTAATGAAATAGCTGCTCATGATAAAACTAAACGTGATTTGGCCGCTCAAGAAAGAGAAATTAAGTGTATGAGAACAAACATACATAAAGGTCGCATAAAGGAGAAATTAGATGAATAATAAGTTTTTAATAATTCTTGTACTTTGTCCTTTATTAGCATTTCTTGTATCCTTTGCTTCAATATCAATATTTAAGAAAAAACTTTCTGAAGAGACTACCCAACCTCGAATTCAAGATTGCCAAAAGAAATTATTGGCTATTCAAAAAAGAGAAGTAAAGAAAGATAGACTTATTATTTATCTTCGCAGCGCACGAAACCAATGCCAAGAAGATTTAACTATAATTTTACGAGAAGTAGAGAATGAAGAACTCTATTTAAAAATAGTAGATGTGTTGAAGGTTAAGAATGGGAAGAATTAAACAAAAGTTAAGAAGAATATGGCAATGGTGTAAAAATTACAACATGCATATACTTTGTATCTATGTTTATATTCGTCTTATTCTATATTTCACTGGAACATATTCAATTTTAAATTATTAAATGCCAAATAAACCTAAATGTGAAAAATGTGATTCTGTCATGGAATTAGACGATACTATGGATATGGGTGACCATATCTATTATGGATACATTTGTCCGAAATGTAAGTATTATAGAAACATGTGGATATACAAAAAGGAAGAAAGCGATAAGAGCAATGACTAGAACAGAGAGTACTGCTAAGTTAGGTTCGCTCGAAAATTTATCACAGTTTCTTTTAAGTGAATTAGAGATAGCGGCTAATTCATCAATGTGTGATAAAAGCTTCGATCTTCTTACAAAAGCACGCAAATCAATACATGAAGCAAAAAGAGATATTGCAAGTGCATATGGATGGGAACTTCATAAAAACTTTAAAGGAGATAAGCCATGACAAATAAGTTTGAAAAAGGTAATCGAGTTAAGATTTGTTGGAAATCACAAGTATGGTCACCAAGTATGCATTCTACTCTTGGAATGTATGGCACAATAGTTAATCCTAAAACAAGTTTTGGTAATTCTGTAAAAACAATTGGATACGCACTCTATCAGATAAAAATGGGGAGGCGGTAAGTAATGGGATGTATAACTAGAGAGTGTTGGGAATGTGGTCATATAGATGGTAAGTTACCACCGCGAGGACCCAAAAGATCTGAATGTCCGAAGTGTGGAGGGCAAATGAGTGTAGATTTTGATGAATTAGAATGTCATGAAGAATATTGTTGTGAGGATGAGGAATTTGAAGAAGAGGAAGTAAAGAATGAGGAGATCCAAACGTAGACGATTATGTAAAGAACGTAGACAAAAACAGAGGATTAATATAACAGTGCAATGGTTGCAGGCTGGTTTAGGAATACTTCCACTGATTCGGACACTAAAGAAAGAAGAAGAATAATGGAAAATATACATCTTTTAATAATAGATCCACAATTTGATTTCTGTCACCATACTGGATCATTATATGTTCCTGGTGCAGAAGATGATATGTTACGTGTTAGTAAAATGATCCAGAGATTAGGTAGCAAGTTAAGTGAGGTTCATGTCACACTTGATCAACATCATTTAATAGACATTGCTCATCCACTAAGATGGCAAGGACAAGATGGTAATCCTCCTCCACCATTTACAATTATTAGCACTAGTGATATTGCGAATGATATTTGGATTCCAGTACAAGGCCCACATACAGTCCCAACTTCAATATTAAAGGATAATATGATCCGTTATACTGAAGAACTTAGAATTAACAAACGTTATTCTTTATGTATTTGGCCACCACATTGTTTGATTGGTACACGTGGTGCTACAGTTGCTCCTATGATTTCTGATGCATTAAATGAGTGGTGCGCGAAAAACAGAACTGCAGTCAACTTTATATTTAAAGGACTAAGTAAATGGACCGAACATTACAGTGCTATTCAAGCAGAAGTGCCTGATCCTCTCGATTTAACTACACTTTGTAATATGTCATTAATAAACGAACTTGTAAGAGCTGACAAGATTTTAATTGCTGGCGAAGCAGGATCACATTGTGTAGCAAATACCGTTAAAGATATTGCTGACATCTTCTCCTCTGACTTCTCTTGTTACAATGGAATTAATAAACTAACTCTATTAACTAATAGTACTAGTCCAGTTCCTGGGTTTGAACAACTACAGACAGATTTTATAAAGGATATGATCGCGCGAGGAATGGGAATTTCTACTTGTGAAGAAGTATTGAAGTAGAATCAGGGTGTATAGTATAAAGGATAGTATATAAGATTTCTAATCTTAAGGTATAGGTTCAATTCCTATTACACCTATACACAATCATAAGGATAAATATTATGGATAAAACATCTCTAGGCGACCGGATGAAAATGTATGAGAAAGCATTAAGTTTTAAGACAATGCCTCTTCTTCCTGTAATAGCCAGATTAGATGGAAGAGCATTCCACTCTTGGACCAAAGGTCTCGATAAACCTTTTGATAAAGATTTCGTTGCTATTATGCAAGGAACTACTAAAGAATTATTGCATTTAACAAATGCTACAATTGGATACACACAATCTGATGAAATTACTTTAATTTTCTATACTGACAATCATGATAGTCAAATATTTTTTGATGGCAAAATCCAAAAAATGGTTAGCGTATTAGCTTCTATGTGCACTGCAGCTTTTAAACTTTCACTTGATAGACAAATATATGAACATGGTGGACCATTTGGCAAAGCTGGTTTTGGCGATATCAAAACAGAATCTTTATTTTCAAAACCACCAGCTACTTTCGATTGCCGTGTATTCCAGGTTCCTACACTTGAAGAAGCTGTCAACTGTCTTATTTGGAGAGAACAAGATGCTGTCAGGAATAGTATTCTTTCCTTAGCACAATCAAAGTTTTCTCATGATGAAATGCAGAATAAGAGCTGTGCAATACTTCAAGAAATGCTATTTCAAGAGCATGGTGTTAATTGGGGAGAAGATCTTTCTTCAGAATTAAAACGTGGAACATACTATCAAAGAATTGTTTCTGAGCGACCATTTACTACCGATGAAATAAATAAACTTCCAGAAAAACACGAAGCACATACTAATCCAAATCTTATCATTACCAGAACAGACATCAAGAAAACAGATTTCCCAATCTTAACTAAGATTACTAATAGAGTTGATGTCATCTTCAATGGTGCAGAACCACAGTTAGATAAGAATCTTACTGAAAAAGATGCTGATAAAGTAGAGATGAGGGATAATGGAGAAAATTAATGGAATTATACCATTGATGCCACAGGGAACTAACAGTACTATGTTTACAGAATGCTGCGAAGTTGCTATCTGTAATGATCAAAGATGCTGTCCTCATTGCAATGGAAAAGTAATAGGACATGATGCAGAAACCAACCATAAAAGAGGATTAATACGTTGGAGACATGCAACTCAGCATTGGAATCGCAAACCAAAGAAATAGAAAATTGGAATTCATCCATATCAAAGAAAGAAGTAGTAATGTTAAAAATTGAGGGTAAATACACTAGTGCTCTAATAACTACAGATAATGTAGACGAGAAATCTATGGAGCAAGTTACAGCATTAACTAATCATCCATCTTTTACTAATCCTATAGTAATGATGCCTGATATTCATGCTGGAGCAGGCGCACCGATAGGATTTACTATGGAACTATCAGATTCTATAGTTCCGAATATAGTAGGAGTTGATATTGGATGTGCTCTATTGGGCTGTAAGATTAAAAGACCAACCAATATGGATTTAAAGGAATTAAATCGTGCGATTAGAAAGAAAATTCCTTTTAGTACTAATGTAAGAGAATCGGGAATTAACGGTCTAAAACATGGAGATGCTTTCTATACGCAAGCACAATCAGGTCTTGATAGTCTTTGGATGCGATTGCGCGAAAAGTTTGGAGTTAATGTACCCAAACCACAGACTATAACTCATGATTGGTATATAAACAAATGTAGTCAGATTGGGATGAATTTCGAAAGAGCACAAAGGAGTATTGGGACGTTGGGCGGTGGTAAATAGATTGCCTCCAGGCCAAACGTCGATAATCTAAAACAAATCCTGAAACTTTCTCTAATCGACTTGGAATTCCTACTATTAGGAAGACAGGGCGGAAGCCAAGATAAATTATCTAGGCACCGTGAGAGACTGAGTGAGAAGGCTCTATAAAATGGAGAAGCGACAGTCCGAACTTCGGTATAAATAGTTTAAGAAGCCGAAGAGACAGACAGAAATGATCTGTCCATGTTAGTAACATACCTTGACAAACCACTCAACAAAGTGGTAAATTAAGATATGGATAAATTAACGTCAGAAGAGAGATATTATATAATAGGATTTCTACAAGGTGACGGATCTTTGTCCGAGACTACTAGGAATAGAGGCAAATTAACATTAGAAATTTCGATTAGAGATATTGATATTATTCATAAGATAAGGAACATTTTTATTAGAGAATATCCTAATCTTACTATTTCAATTTCAATAAGAACACGAAATACTAATTTTAAAGATAATTATACCTCAGTGTGTTTGTGTGTTTACAATAAAACTATTAGGCAACAAATAGAAAAATTTGTTCCTATAGGAAAAAAAGCAGATAGAATAACACCTCCTACAATCTTAGACTCAAAAAATATTCGTCATTATATTCGTGGATTAACTGATGCTGACGGATCTTTAGGTATAACATCTAATAATAGACCATTTTGGTCTTTATGTACTAGTTCAGAAAAAATTAAAGATTTTATTCTAAAAGAAATCAACAAGCAATTAGAAATCACAAAAAGAATTAATAGAAACAATAGAGATACTACATATAATATAAGTTTATTTGATGAAGATGCTGTAATATGGTCTAAGTATCTTTATGATAATACAGTATTGGCCTTATCTAGGAAATTAGTTAAAGCTAAAAACGAAATTTGTTATTGGCAACGAACTATTCCTAAACGAAAAGGACAACAGAAGAGTTGGATAATAGAAGAAGATAAACTTTTATTATCTAATACATTATCTATAAAAGAATTACAACGTTTATTAAATCGTTCTAAATCTTCTATACAAACTAGACTTTGGCGACTAACAAGTAACAAATGAATCATTTCATTGAGTTTGGTGACTCTTCAATACATCCAGATTATATATGGATTATAGTCCATAGTGGTTCTAGACAATTTGGTAAGATGATTTGCGATCATCACCAGAAAATTGCAATTAAACATATTGAAGACTTCCGAAAAGGTGAATATCAGGAAACTATTGAGTGTATTAAAAAAGTTTCTAGTACACGAGATATTGGGAAAAATATTGCAAAATTTAAAGTAGATAATGCTGAACGAATAGATATTCCAAATAGTCTTGCATCTCTTAATGGTAAGTTTATGTATGATTACTTGTATGATATGGTTTTTGCTCAATATTATGCTTCATTAAATCGTACTCAAATGATGCAAGATATTCTCAAACTATTAGAAGAAAAGCCTTTATCTCGCAGCGCACCAATCCATCAACGACTAAATCATAGAACAGAACCACCGTTAGAAACACTAGAAACAATACACAACTACATAGACCCAGAAGACTTGGTTATACGTAAGGGTGCTGTAGCTGCTAAAGCAGGCCAAAAGATCGTGATCCCATTCAATATGAGAGATGGAACTTGGATCTGTAAGGGACATGGAGATACTCTTTGGAACAACTCTGCTCCTCATGGATCAGGTAGATTAATGAGCCGCACGGAGGCCAAGAAGGTCCTTAAGAAGGAAGATGCAGAGAAAGCAATGGAAGGTATATATACTACCTGTATTCCCTTAGATGAGGCTCCTGAAGCCTATAAACCTGCATCTGAGATTAAAAATGCTATCGGACCAACAGCTAGCGTAATTGAAGAAGTAAAACCATTTATGAATCTGAAAGCGAAGTAAATGTGTCTAGAAAATCTAGATTTAGAAAAAACAAAAGACAACATCATAAAGGTTAGACAGTTATAAGGAATATTAAATGATTATCAATAGTATATTAGATACAGATTTGTATAAAGTAACTCAACAACAGGCTATATGCCAGTTATATCCCCATGCACAAGCTAGATATACTTTTATTAATCGTGGAGAAACACCATTTCCAAAAGGATTCGAAAAAGCACTCAATGACCAAATTCGCATGCTCTCAAAGCTACAGCTTACAGATGAAGAAGCTAAATGGTTGCAAGAAAAATGTCCATTTCTAACTCCTGTATTCATAGATTTTCTAAAGGGCTACAGATATAATCCTAAAGAAGTACTTGCACAAACCACAAGCAAAGGTGAACTTTGTTTGGATATTACTGGACCATGGTATCGTACGGTATTATGGGAAGTACCCCTTATGGCTATTATTTCAGAACTATACTTTAAGCTTCAAGATTCTCCAAATATCACATCAAGACTAAATGATGCTCGACATAAAGCTAGCATAAAAAGTATGAAAATGCTTAATGCAAATGTAAAATTTGCTGATTTTGGTACGCGGCGGCGATATTCAGAACACCACCATGATGGTATAATTTCATATCTTCAAAATCCTAATTTAGTTGGTAGTAGCAATATGTATTTTGCTAAAGCATATAATCTTAAACCAATAGGAACCCAAGCCCACGAATGGATTATGTTTCATGCAGCTAAATATGGATATGGAGATGCTAACAGAATGGCCATGAAGAAATGGGTTGATGTATTCCATGGTAATCTTGGTATTGCATTATCAGATACTTTCACTACCGATATTTTCTTGAAGTCTTTTGGGCTAGAGTATGCTAAACTATTCGATGGTGTAAGACAGGATAGCGGTGATCCTTTTGAATTCGCCGGAAAAATAGTAGATCATTACGAATATTTAGGTA
>Ga0307928_10002891_pt1 | contig 13120 bp, 8 predicted proteins | sample AceLakmetagen232_FD_201815 | JGI IMG/M metagenome (GOLD analysis project Ga0307928, IMG submission 201815) | Saline water microbial communities from Ace Lake, Antarctica - #232 | ecosystem: Environmental > Aquatic > Non-marine Saline and Alkaline > Saline | place: Antarctica: Ace Lake... | reverse complement strand
ATTTGTTTTGAAAAAAAAATGGTAATATAATAATTAGACTGAATTGCGTTAAGCGGAAGTAGCTCAGCTGGTAGAGCATCACCTTGCCAAGGTGGGGGTCGCGGGTCCGAATCCCGTCTTCCGCTCCATTTTTTTATAAAAAGATTTTGTTGTCCTGCATATACAAAGATATATAATAAATAAAGAAATTTTAAATAAGGAATAAGCGAAAAATGATTAAAATAGAATTTAAAAATATTGGGAAAATTGAAGTTAAAGAAGGCTCAAGTATCCTTGAAGCGATTTGTAAGCTCGATGAAAAAATTGCCCGGCAAGCAATAGCAGCTGAATTAACGGGAGGTAAAGATAGGGAGTTAGAGGGTAATATTGTAGATCTTGGTTATAAAATTAATGCAGATTCAACCTTTGATATAATTACTCCCGAGACTGGAGAGAAGGCAAAGGATATCTTAAATCATAGTTCTTCTCACATAATGGCTGCAGCTATAAAAAAAGTATTTCCGGATGCAAAGTTTGCCATTGGTCCTGCCATAAAGGAAGGATTTTATTATGATTTCGAAACTAAAGAAAGTATTGAGATAGGAGACCTTTCTTTGATTGAAAAAGAAATGAAAAAAATAATAAAATCAAACTACAAATTTGAAAGAAGTGAGATCGAAAAGCAGGAAGCGAAAATATTATTTAAGGACAATCCCTATAAAATTGAACTTATTGATGATATTAAAGATAAAAAAGTAAGTGTTTATTATTCCGGCGATTTTGTTGATTTATGTTTGGGGCCGCATATACCATCTACAGGAAAAGTTGGGGCATTTAAACTGCTAAGTATTGCGGGAGCTTACTGGAGAGGCAGTGAGAAAAATAAGATGCTGGTCAGGATATACGGAACTTCATTCTTCAGAAAGGAAGAATTGAAAAATTACCTGGAAAAATTAGAAAAAGCGAAGAGAAGCGATCACAGGAAAATAGGTAAGGATCTGGACTTATTTAGTTTTCATGATGAGGCACCCGGGTTTCCATTTTTCCATCCGAATGGAATGATATTGAGGAATACTATATTGGATTATTGGAGGGAGGAACATGTAAAGGAGGGCTATAGAGAAGTAAATACTCCAATTTTGTTAAGTAATAAATTATGGAAGACATCCGGCCATTGGGATAATTACAGAGAAAATATGTATTTTGTAAAAATTGGTAAGGAAAATTATGCCATAAAACCTATGAACTGTCCGGGTACAATTATAATATATAAGTCGAACCAGCACTCATATAAAGAATTGCCCATAAGGATTGCTGAGCTGGGGCTGGTGCATAGACATGAGAAGTCCGGAGTTTTGCATGGGTTGTTTAGAGTAAGGAATTTCACTCAGGATGACGCCCACATATTTTGTACAGAAGAGCAATCAAAAGATGAAGTCTCCAGAATAATAAGTTTAATTGGCAGGATGTATAAAGTTTTTGGTTTTGAAAAGTATAGTCTGGAGATTTCGACAAAACCTGACAGACGTATAGGAACTGACCAAATGTGGGAAAAAGCAGAAAATATATTAAAAGAGGCTGCCAGTAGCAAAGGGCTTGACTATGCAATAAATGAAGGAGAAGGAGCCTTTTATGGCCCTAAGATTGATTTTCATATCCAGGATTGCATGGGTAGAACATGGCAGTGCGCTACAATACAGTTGGATTTTGCAATGCCGGAGAAATTTGATATTGAATATACGGGGGAGGATAATGCAAAACATAGGCCGGTAATGATACACCGAACGGTGTTGGGCAGCATTGAAAGATTTATAGGGATACTTCTGGAGCATTATAGCGGGAATTTACCCCCCTGGCTGGCGCCGGAGCAGGTCATAATCTTACCGATTTCTGAAAAATTTTATGAGTATGGAGAGAGAATATATAATAGTCTAAAAAATGAAGGCTTCAGAGTAGATATTGATCATAGAGTGGAATCATTAAGTAAAAAGATAAGACAGGCAGAAATGAAAAAAATACCTTACATGATTATAATCGGAAAAAATGAAGAAAAAACGGGGACTATTACCATTAGAAAAAAAATTGGCGGAGACATAAAGGAAATAAAGCCGGACCATTTTATAAGAGATTTAAGGAAGGTTATAAGAGATAAAGAAAAAATTTATTAGGTATAGTTATTTTTCCCTTGTTGCCTCATATAAAAATCTAAACGAAAGCTCAGTATAGACAAAATAACTAATAATTAGTATAATTCCAAAATTATTAATATAAAATTGTTAAAAAAATAGGAAAAATAGAAAAAATAGAAAAAATAAGTAGAAATCACCTATTTCTCACCGGATGGCAGTTTTTAAAACTTGTTAATTTGGTTATTTATATTTAAGTTTAAATAAATAGGTAGATGATATTTCTGCCTATTTTTTTTCAAAAATATTTAAGGAGGTGCAATTTTAATAATAAGAGAATTCGTGTAAACGAACAAATTAGGGTGTCCGATATTAGGTTAATTGAGGAAGATGGTAAACAGGTTGGAATAATTCCAGTTAAAGAAGCATTAAAAACTGCTGCTGAAAGAGGACTGGATTTAGTTGAGATCTCATCTAAAAGTGATCCACCTGTCTGCAAGATAATGGATTATGGAAAATACAGATATCAAATGGAGATATCAGAAAAATTGAAGAGAAAGAAGCAATCCCAGGTTGTTATAAAAGAAATAAAGTTAAGACCGAAAATAGATACCAATGACCTTAATACTAAAAAAAGTCAAATAGAGAAGTTCTTAAAAAGCGGCTATAAGGTGAAAGTAACTGTTATGTTTAGAGGGAGAGAAATAGTGCATAAAGAACTGGGGATGAACATTCTGGATAAGTTGATAGAAGAATTAAAAGAAGAATGTACGCTGGAGTTAGAGCCCAGGTTAGATGGTTACAATATAATTATGATTTTGGCACCAGTTTACAAATAAGATTGTTATCTACTATAAATCAAATTGAAAGGGTGTTATTATGCCAAAAATTAAAACTCATAAAGGCGCTGCCAAAAGGTTTAAAGTTACCGGGGGCGGAAAGATTGTCAGAGTAAGAGCATATAAGGGTCATATTCTTACTAAAAAAAATGCTAAAAGAAAAAGACGGCTGGGAAGAAAACAAACAGTGTCTGCTTCAGATATGAAAAAAGTAAAAAGACTATTATGCAGATAATAAAGAGATAAGGAAGGGTGATTAAAATGGCCAGAGTCAAAAGGGGAACGGTCAAAAGAAGAAAACATAAGAAAGTATTAAAAAAAGCAAGAGGATATTACGGCTCTAAGAGCAGGAGTTATAAAATTGCTAAAGAGCAGCTGCTTAAATCAATGAGCTATGCATACAGGGATAGAAAGAATAATAAAAGAAATTTTAGAAGGTTATGGATTACAAGAATAAACGCTGCAGCCAGGATAAATGGAATTTCATACAATGAATTCATAAGTGGACTGAAGAAAGCAAGTGTTGTTATTAATAGAAAAATATTATCAGAAATTGCAGTAAGCGATCCTGACGCTTTTAAAAAACTAACTGAAATTGCAAAGATGTGAGATCGAAAAAGAGGAAGCGGAAATATTATTTAGGGATAACATCTATAAAATTATGAGTAAAAAAGGAAAAAATATAAGTGGATTAGAAAAAAAGATAAATACAGAACTTAAAGATTTTAATAGAGAATTAGAGCCAGTAAAAAATTTAATTGAATTAGATAAGCTAAGAACAAAATATATTGGGAAAAAAAGTTTTTTAATTAAAACTTTAAGGAACATTGGTAACCTGCAGGATGATATTAAACCAATTGCAGGTAAAAAATTAAATACTGTAAGAAAAAAAATAGAATTAGATATTTTAAAAAAAGAAAAATTTTTTAAAAATATTGAATATGAAGATAAGTTAAGTAAAGAAATTATAGATATGTCACTGCCGGGAAGAAGCACATCTGAAGGCAGAAAGAATATTATTTCTCAGGTTGTTGAAGAAATTGAAGAAATTTTTATCGGGATGGGTTTCAAAATAGCGGAAGGTCCCGAAGTGGAAACTGATTATTATAATTTTGAAGCATTAAACACCCCCAGTGATCATCCGGCAAGGTCTCTACATGATACATTCTTTATTACTGAGAATATACTGCTGAGGACTCATACTTCACCGGTTCAGATAAGATATATGGAGAACCACAAGCCCCCTTTACTAATAATAGCACCAGGGAAAGTTTACAGAAGAGATTATGATGTATCTCATACTCCTATGTTTACTCAAATAGAGGGTCTTGTAATAAATAAAGGCATAAATTTTGGTAACCTTAAATGGACACTTGAAGCATTTTCCCGTGGAATTTTTGGAAAGGACCGGAAAGTCAGGTTTAGGCCTCATTATTTTCCGTTTACAGAACCAAGCGCCGAAGTTGATGTTTCCTGCAATATTTGCGGCGGGAAAGGATGCAGGGTGTGTTCAGGGTCCGGATGGCTTGAAATTCTTGGTGCTGGGATGGTAGACCCAAGCCTGTATTCATTTGTAGGATATAATCCGGAAGAAGTTAGCGGTTTTGCCTTTGGAATGGGCATAGAGAGAATTTGCATGTTAAAGTATGGCATCGATGATTTAAGATTATTTTACGAAAATGATCTGAGATTTCTAAGTCAATTTTAACTTTTAATATCATTAATCTGATATATGTTAGATAAAAGGATATCTTTTAAAGTGAGCTTTATATTAAGGAAATATTTAATAGAGAGGAAAGCTTAAAAATTGAAAGTAACATTAAGCTGGATAAGCGAATTTTTAGACGCTGGAAAGCTTGAGCCTGAAAATATTGCGGACTCTCTTACTATGAGTGGAACTGAAGTAAAAAAGGTTGAATATATAAGTGATAAATATAAGAATATAATAATTGGCAAAGTGGTTGATTTTTCTCCCAGTCCTGATTCTGATAGATTGTTACTGTGTAAAGTCGATATTGGATCAAGTAAGCTGAACATAGTTTGTGGCGCTAAAAATTTTAAAAAGGAAGATAAAGTTGCTGTAGCGCTGCCCGGAGCAAAAGTTAAGGGTGCTGCTATAAGAAAAAATAAGATAAGAGGTCAGATTTCTGAAGGAATGATGTGCTCAGAAATGGAATTAGGTCTTTCTCCCGAATCAGAAGGTATTATGATTCTGAGCAGTAGTTGCGAGATAGGCAGTAGTTTCTCAAAGTCGGTTGGTCTGGATGATGTTGTGCTGGAGCTTGAGGTTACACCCAATAGGCCTGATTGCTTGAGCATAATGGGAATTGCAAGAGAAATCAGCGCTTTAATTGGCGCTGAATTTATAACCAGTGAATATGATTCTCAAAAAAGACTGAATATAGATTCTAAATTTGAAATTGAAATAGAGGACCATAATCTTTGTCCAAGATATTCAGCAGAACTGTTTAGAGATATACCAAATATCAGATCACCTCAGTGGCTTAAAAACAGGCTTATCCTATGTGATGTAAGACCAATAAATTTAATTGTTGATCTGACTAATTATGTTATGCTGGAAACTGGTCAGCCGCTGCATGCTTTTGATAAAGACATGTTATATTCAAATAAGATTATAGTCAGAAGAGCAAGAAAAGGTGAGAGCATAAAAACTATTGATGACTCAATAAGGTTACTGGATGATGATACACTGGTAATAGCAGATGAAGATAAAGTTGCGGCTATTGCTGGTATAATGGGTGGAAAGGATACCGAAATAAGTGAGAATACGAAAAATATCCTGTTGGAATCAGCAAATTTTTACGGACCTTCCATATTGAGGACTTCCAAAAAAATTGGGCTCCGGTCGGAAGCTTCAAACAGATTTGAGAAAAAAATTGACCCAATGCTTACTGTATTTGCAATCAGGAGATTTGAAGATCTACTGGAAAAAGTGGCCAATTTTAAAACAGAAGGATGTATATATGATAGTTTTAAAAAAGTAGAAAGGCAGAGAAAGATTAATTTAAGAGTAAGCAAAGTAGGCCAGGTTCTTGGCAAAGATATTGATGCAGGTTTAATATCCGGCATCCTTACAAATTTAAAAATCAGTAACAGGATAAAAGGTAATATCATAGAGGCAGCAGTTCCTTCTTTCAGATATGAAGATCTCCAGAGAGAGATAGACCTTGTTGAAGAAGTAGCGAGAATATATGGTTATGACAGGTTGGATTCTATTCCTATTCCAATAGGTGAAAGGCGTGGAAAATATAGTTTATATCATAAAGCAATTGAAGATATCAGACAGGCCCTTTGTGATATAGGACTGGTTGAAGTTATAAACTATTCTTTTATTAGCACTAAATCACTTAAAAAATTTAAAATAGATCTGGAAGATAGTTACAAGAATAATGTGGAGATATTAAATCCCATTAATGAAGATTTTAAGCTGTTAAGAACAATACTTTTTCCGGCACTTATGAAAAATATTAAAGATAACATTAACCATAATATAAAAGACATTAAAATATTTGAGATATCAAAAGTTTTTAAGAAAAACAGTTCCGGTAAATTGCCTTTTGAAACAAATACACTCGGGGTGATGTTAACCGGAAAAGTAGTACAGAAAGGATGGAATGAAAAGGAAAGAGCTTTTGATTTTTATGACCTGAAGGGTATTTTAGAATTTATATGCAAGAGATATTATCCTTCTGGCAGTTTAAGGATAAAAGAGAGGCTGTACAGATTTTTCCACCCCGGAATCAGCGGAACAGTCAATATTGAAGGTATGGATATGGGGATAATTGGCAAAATTCACCCTGCAATAATAGAGGAGACTGAAACCGGACAGGATGTCTATTATATGGAACTTAATATGGATAAATTTATAAATAATATAAAAGAGACCAAAGAATATAAATTTATACCTGGTTTTCCTTCCATAGATATTGATCTTGCAATTGTAATTGATGATAAAATAAAGAGTGAAGATATCATAAATGAAATAAAAGAAAGCGGGACGGAACTGCTTAAAAATATAAGACTTTTTGACATATACAGAGGAGAACAGATAGAAAAGGGTAAGAAAAGTATGGCTTACTCCCTGAGTTTCAGGGATGACACCAGAACTTTAAAGGACACAGAAATAGAAATAATAGTAAATAGAATACTGGAAAATTTAGGTAAGAAATTTAATGCCAGGATTAGAGAATAAATGAGATATGATAATCGAGTTTCCGGGCACAAAAGGTGAGATTGAAGAAAGCAGCGCAGAACATAAGTATCACTCATCCCTAATTATAAGATACAAAAAAACATGTGCGCTTATTGATTTTGGTATAAAATATAATCCACAACTGATAAATAAAATAGGCGATCTTGATTTCATCTTAATAACTCATGCCCATCCAGACCATTATATATGGACAGTTAAGGATGAAAATAGAATAAATACCCCAATATATCTTAACAGAATTACCTTTGGTTATAGCAAGTATAAGCCTAAAGATTACAGGATTTTTCAAACCGGTAAAAAATACAGTATGAAGGATCTTGATGTTACCGCGTATAAAGTAACTCATTCTATTAGATGCCCTGCAGTAGGATTTAAAATCAAAGGGGATAAAACTATAATTTATGCCCCGGATATTGTAGATTTTGAGGAAGATAAGGGCACAGTATTAAAAGATGTCGATATGCTGATTGCCGATGGTTCCAGTCTTAATATAAACATGGTTAGAAGAAAAGAGGGAAAGCTGTTCGGGCATACCAGAGTTAAGACTATAATAGGTTGGTGTAAAAAATATAACATTGGCAGATTAATTGTGACCCACTGTGGGAAACAAATAGTTACTATGGATAAAAAAGAACTTGCAGGCAGGCTGGAGGAGTATACGGAAGGAAAAATTGATGTGGTAGTAGCTTATGACGGGTATGGGATGGAATTATGAAAATAAATTAGAATCTTTTAAAATAACCGTGAAGGAACCTATCCAGGTCCAAAAGTTTAAAAAGAAGTTGTCCATGGTTTTTGCTCACATCTTTAATCGGAGCTAAAATAGCCGATGAGGTAAGTTTTAAAAACATTCCATATGCACTAAAAAATAGTTCGCTGCTTAATATACTAAAAAATATTCAATTTCATTTTTATCTGAAATTAATGTTTTTGTGCATGTAGCGTCTGAATTACAATAATTGTTATAAGTAAATTTGACAAATTAGTAGTAGTTATATTATATTTTTTAAAATTTTCTATAATAGTAGTTTAATAGATTAGTTTTAAAAATTTTAAGAATACCTGCTTTTCTAGAGATTGGATGTTTGTAAGGAATATTTAATATTAGCAAAAGCGGTGACACTGAGAATATAATTATTATCTTATTATACAAAAGTATGAGAAGAGTATTTTTAGTAGTAGTTCTTGTTTCCTTAATAGTGACCTCGACTGCCTTTATTACACTGGCAGAAGGCCCACCTGGTGTCTATCTGGAAGCGGCCAGTGGAATTGCGGAGTGTAATAGAACTGGTACCATCGAGCTGGCGCTGAAAGCCCATGGTATTAGTGATATGTACACTGTACAGCTTGAGCTTGAATATGATCCTCAAAGGCTTGAGCTGAATACGGAGAGCGTAACCAACAGCGTATGGCTGGAAGATGAGAGCGTATATACCAGTGTCATGTCAGATGCCCAAGCAGGCAGGTTGAAAGTTATTATTTCCCGGACCGGAAAAAGTGAGGGCATATCCGGAGATTTTGACATAATGAGCTTAAAGTTCAAGACAAAGCGTATTGGAATCACCCCGGTTAAAATAATATATTTAAAACTTGTAAACTCTCAAGGGGAATATATAGATATTTCAGAAGTATCCGGACTGGACGTAAATGTATTGCCTAATCCTTTGAATGTAAACCTTTCAGGTACACAGGGAAGTGACGGCTGGTATACCTCGGATGTTAATGTGGAAATAGAGGATATTGATGCGGCTGAAATTCAATATCGGCTGGATGACGCGCCAGGTACATATACCGAACCATTTAACATTGATACTTGCGGTATCCATACTTTAGAGGTAACAACAGATGATGGATATGGATACATAAAACAAGAGGAAGTGCAGTTTAAATTGGATAAAATTGCTCCCACAGCATATGCATCACCCGAGGAAATAAAGTGGCAGAATGTAGATATAATTGTAACTCCTTCCTATACCGATGATGAAGGTGGCTCACAGGTAAAGAGCATGTGGTATGCGTGGAGCACATTAGAAGGTACACCCGCAGATTGGGATAATTATACATCAGGCGATCTGGTGCAGCCAGAGGAAGGGATATGGTATCTACACATGAAGGCGGAGGATGCAGCCGGAAATATTGGCCTATATAGTTATGGACCTTACAAGATAGACAAAACACCGCCTACGGCATCAGCTGATCCACAAAGCATGGATTGGGTAAATACCGATGTGGTAATTTCACCGCAGTATGCCGATGAAGGTGGCTCACAGGTAAAGAGCATGTGGTATGCGTGGAGCACATTAGAAGGTACACCCGCAGATTGGGATAATTATACATCAGGCGATCTGGTGCAGCCAGAGGAAGGGATATGGTATCTTCACATGAAGGTAAATGACAGTGCAGACAACACTACCGTATGTTTATACGGACCTTACAGGATAGATAAAACAAAACCGGTAATTACTAACAACTTTGCCAGCGAGTACATATATTTGGACATATTAAAACTTGAATTCACAGCCGAAGATCAAGCCTCCGGTGTTGCAGCTACGGATGTCAAAATAAACGGGTTTGAATTTGAAAACGGTGCGGAGGTAACCCTTATCTGGCCGGGAAGGTGTAATATAGAAATGACTGCTGCAGACATGGTAGGCAATATTGAAACAGTTGTGCAGGAAATAAATGTTATAGTCAATGCAGATATGGAAGTTGACCCTGATACCATAAATCTAAAGAAAAAGGGGAAAGGTACGATAACGGTATATATAGAATTTCCCCAGGGTGTAGATGTAAACGATATAATAGGTAACACAATAAGGTTAAATGGAGTGTACTCTCCGATAAGTGATCCGAAATATGGATATGTACAGAACCCGGTGGACGATTATGACGGTGATGACAACCCGGAGTATATGGTTAAATTCAAAAAAGAAGATATAGGAGAGGAACTTATAGAATGTGATGGGAATATTACCATAACCGGCAGTACTGCAAAATATGACTTCAGGGGCACTGACACTGTAGGGATATTAAAGTAACTAATAAAAATATAAGCTTGTTTTTTCTTTAAGAAGAAAGGTTAAAAAAGTATTAAAAAGGATTGCGTGGTTTATGACTAAAAGAAGGTTATTTTCTGCACTTACTGTATTTTTATTTATATTTATATCTGTAACTTCTTTATTGCCTTCTGATTTAAATGCACAAACCTCGAAAGTATGGGTTGAAGGATACTGGGAGGACGTAACTGAAAATGTATGGGTTAAAAGTGGGTACAATACTCATACCTGGGTTGATACAAGCCATTGGGAGAACCAAAATGTCTGGGTTAATACATCTCATTGGCAATGGGTGAGCAGTGGTTACTCAAAAAATGTTTGGGTAGAAAGTGGATATTGGAAAAGTGTCTGGGTGGATACATCTCATAATGTCTGGGTAGAAAATGGATACTTTAAAGATACCTGGGTTAATACAAGTCATTGGGAGAGTGTAACCGAGAAAATATGGGTGGAAGGCTATTGGGTTTACACGACGCCACCCACCCAGGAAGACCCAGAGACGACAGAAAGCAATTTAGGCACTGGTGAAAATACAGTATTAAGTACCGAGCCTATAAATGTAGTGACAGGAAACTATTATTCTGTAGATATCGACTTAAGCATAGCTGACATAGGGCTCCCGCTTGAAATATCAAGGTATTACAACTCTCTTGACACCAGGGAGGGTATCATAGGGAAAGGATGGCGTCTTAGCTATGAAAGCACTATCGAGGTAGACAGTACAAGCGGAGACGCGAAAGTTACCTATCCGGACGGTCATACGCTGGTATTTGAATATAATGAGGCAACCAGTCAATACACCTGCGCCAAGGCCCCATCTGACAGGCTTACGGCAAATGAAGACGGCTCCTACAGCCTGAGGACTGGTAGCAGGCTTACATACAACTATGAAAGTAGCGGCAGATTAGCGTCAGTAGCCGACAACAATCACAATAAAATTACTCTGGCGTATGATACTGACGGCAACCTGGTGTCAATAACAGCAATGAGTGGAAAGTGTCTGGCCCTTACCAGCGAAGATGGAAGGATAAAAACCATAGCAGATGAGTCCGGGAGGACTATAGAATATTCCTATGATACTGGCGGCAATCTTACATGTGTAAAAGATGCCGGAGGCGGCGAGATAAATTATGAATACAACAGTCTCGGTTTAACCTCAATAACAGATGAGAACGGCAGGAAATTCGTAGTAAACGAATATGACGAATTTGGGAGGGTTACATCCCAGCTTGATGAAGAAGGAAACCAGATAAAAATCATATATGATGATGAAAATATGGAAAACAGCTACACCCAGGTTGCCGCAGGCAGAACCGAGAGATATAAATATAACGAAAAGCTTTACGTTACAAAAAAGACCTTCGACGACGGCACATATGAAGAGTACACCTATGATAATTGGGGAAACAAGGACAGCATAAAAGATAGAAACGGGAGCGTAACAAGATATACCTTTGATGCGAGAGCAAATATGACCTCGGTTATCTCCTCTGCCCCTTATAGCTACATTACAACTTATATCTATGATGACAATGACAACTTAACTGGAATCATAACCCCCGGGGGTGCATCAACTGACTTAGAATATGATTTAGGCGGCAACCTTATAAAAGCTACAATAAAACTGGATGAGACATCATATGCCTCTACAAGCTATACCTATGACTCATGTGGCAGGCTCCTGTCAAAGGTAGATGCAGAAGGTAATGTAACAACCTTTGCCTACAGCGGCAACCCATCTCCTGTAAAAGTAACAGATCCCCAGGGAAATATAACATCTTACAGCTATGATGAGCTGGAAAGGATGACATCTGTAACTACCTCCTATGGCACAACAACATTTACCTACAATAAAAAAGACAAAATTGAAAAGATAACAGACCCTCTTGGGAATACAACGAGGATGAAATACGACCTGGCAGGTAACCTCGTAAAGCTAATAAAACCACAGCAGTACGATCCCTCCAGCGACGATGGACCAGGCTATACCTATGACTATGACGGTATGGACAGGCTCGTAAGGCAGATTGACCCCCTGAGTGCGGTAGTCGCATTTAAATATGATGCGGACGGCAACAAAATAAAAGAGATAAACCCCAACTACTACGACCCTGCAGCAGATGACGGACTAGGTATAGGGTACTCCTATAACGAGAGCGGCAGGCTCATAAATATAATAAATCCATCAGGGGAGCAGTCAAGAATAAAATATGACCCTGCAGGAAACATAATAGAGACAATAGACGCAAATAGTTACGACGAAAGCGCCGATAGCGGTCCTGGGATGCAGTATACCTACGATAAGTTAAATAGGCTTGTTGAAGTAAAAGACACAAGCGGCAGTATAGTAAAAAGGTATGTATACGACCCTGACGGAAGGATAGTAAAAGAAATAGATGCAAAAGGGTACCTTTCTGGCACAGATGATGATACCCGCTATGGGACTGTTTACAAATACAACCTTGCCGGATGGCTTATAGAGAAAAGAGATCCGCTAAAATTAGAAAGCGGAATCCTATACTACGCTATTACAAGATACACCTATGATAAAGAAGGAAGGATGCTGGAGCAAAAAACCTCTCCTGACTATGTAACTATAACAGGAGAGCCTTCTGTGTGGAATACCATAACCTACACCTACTATAAAAACGGCAGGGTTAAAACAGTGTCAGACAGCACCGGGGCATATATGGAATATACATATGACGAGCTGGGAAACACAACATACCAGAAGGCAAAGATAAATGAGGATAAGTATAGTATGACAGGCTACCAGTATGATGCTGCGGGAAGACTTATAAAAAAGTGGGATGAGGTAGATGCAGAAGATCTAAAAGAGGGTGGCACAGGCAAAATACTGACTGAGACTATATTTGAGTACGACAG
>Ga0307928_10002890_pt1 | contig 13123 bp, 19 predicted proteins | sample AceLakmetagen232_FD_201815 | JGI IMG/M metagenome (GOLD analysis project Ga0307928, IMG submission 201815) | Saline water microbial communities from Ace Lake, Antarctica - #232 | ecosystem: Environmental > Aquatic > Non-marine Saline and Alkaline > Saline | place: Antarctica: Ace Lake... | reverse complement strand
TGGGAAGATCCTCGTGGGATCTGTAGGGGTGCGGCAATGCCTGCACCGGGGTTTCAGTTTTGTCTGTCTGTCCCTTACCTAACCCCTACACACACAATAGCGCCACTTGGGTACAAAATCAAGAGAAATATAGCTGCATGGGCACTTTTCTTTCATCTGCGGCCTGGTACCGGCCCTCGGCACCGCTGGTGAGCCTACGGAGTACGAGGGAGGGTGCGTCCATCCCATCCCCCCCCGTGTATACGGCCCGGACCACAGCACCACACAGTGGGGTTGTACTACCTACAGTATATCTTTGTGCCTACTTAGACACACAATACACCACAGATATCTGAAACCCGCCGCGCGAACCACAGATAAACGCCGGAGTCAACACCTATTTGATAAATAGTTGGTACGATCCTTGGCATAGCACGAACCATGCCAGCTTGGATATACTGGGTATGCATACTTAAACAGACTATCTTAGGTATACCAACCGCTAACCCTATGTAATCATATGTCATTGCTGGTATGCCCTTTCGACCACGGTAGCAGTGTACTGGGTAGGGCAGACAACTGAAGCCAACACAAGGCAACACAGGGCGTCACAGCGCTATGTCAACAATGTCATATCCGATTGAGTATGGATGGATCCCCACTGGATCCCCGAGCCCGGATCGGGCCGGAAAACCCCAATGATATCAAGGCCCTGCGCTGGATCCCTGGGCCGAGCCACGAGGGGATCCAAGAAAACGTAACGATATCACGGGGTTAAGGGGGGCGGGTCAGCCGGTTGGATCCCCTGAATTTCTACCGTGGGGTGGTACCCTACCACTATATGCATATACACAGCTATACGGATACGCATGCAAGCACATTGTACCCACATGAGGCCCCCCAAGCTAGTATATACCAACATGGACCCATACTAGCATAGGTACCTCCAGGTACCCATGGACGTACCAGTCCCGGCATATACCATACATAGAACAGCATAGACACACCAGGATAGGTACAATGTACCATATACCATATACCATATACCATATACCATATACCATATACCATACATATATATGTCATACCCTCGCGTGGGCTCTCTGAGCCGCAGGTACTTGAAGGTTTCTCATTGACATGGGAAGGATACGTCGTTATACATAGGGTCCATGGGCATGAAGCCCACAGAGGACGGGAAGATGGACGACAAGAGATCAGTCAGCTTGGACGCGGTCGGTACGGACAGGGATCCGGTGACAACGCTCAGGTGCTTCTGGTGCGATGCGCCGCTACGCGACGCGCAAGCCACCGAGGTGTTCTGTGACAACCTGTGTACCTCCGCATATGCCGCGGCTCTGGGCGCCGGGCTGCCGAACGCGGGCGAGGTTCTCCTGGCCCCCGACCGACCCGTATCCAACCAGGCACTGGGCGTGTGCCAAGTCCGCATGCCATGCGTGGCCAGTGAGCACGGGCCGTACACCAGGCCGCAGCCGAAGCCGGAGGTTCTACGCCATCTGGTGCTCGGCCCCACCACGCTCCAGTGGAGCTGGCAATACATGTACGGCATCAATCCGGGCCTGTGGTCCGATGTGTTCGCCGGCCTGCTGCGTGACGACTGTGCTGCAGCGTTCTCCGGGCAGGGGTACGACATGCAGGTGTTCTCCAGCTCCGGGACCTTCAAGCACTGTTTGCTCCCAGACCGGGCCACGGATGACAACCGGGCTGCGTGCTGCCGTACGTGCCCGTCCCGCGGCCCCAATTTCCATCACAAGCCGACCGGCTTGAAGCTGTGGCTCCACAACGGCTCGCTGACGAACGCGCATGTGAACTACAGCTTGATGCTGTTCCGCACGGGCCTGGAAGCCATCTACCAGCAGTGTATGGAGAGCCTGCCGGACGCGGCCTAGCGACGAAGACCCAGTGGACTGAACCGACACGGAGGCGAATGATGAACAAACTGGTATTTATTGAGGGCAACATCGGCAGCGGGAAGAGCACGCTGGCCAAAGCCTTGGGCCCACGATTGGGCCTTCCTGTGCTCGATGAGCCGGTGGATACGGAGCTACTGGAGGCGTTTTACAAGGACAGGGTTGTCTGGGCCTTTCCGTTCCAGATGGCCATGCTCCACAAAAGGTGGCGCCTTCAGATGAACGCCGCCTCGCGGGAACCCGGTGCCATCGTGGACAGATCCATCTGGGGCGACATGGTGTTTGCCCGAGACCAGGCGCGCGCAGGCAACATCAACAAGTTGGAATGGAAGATCTACTGCGAAGCGGTACGGAACATGTGCCTGGTGCTCTTCCCTCCGACGCTGCTCATCTTCCTCGCCACGAGCCCCCACACCTGCCTGGAGCGCATCCGCAAGCGGGGCCGGCCGGGCGAGGAAGCAATCAACATCCCATACCTTCAACGCATCCACGACGGTTACCAGGAGATGCTCTCCGAAGCCGAGACGGGCTTCTACCCCTGGAGCCATGCAGTCAAGCCCCTGGTCATCACTGCGGATGTCACCACGGTGGACGACGCGCACATGGACCGTGTCGCAGACACCGTCAACGGCGCGCTACGCGGGCGCAGCCTGCCAGACTACATCTCTGGCAGCAGCTCACCTTGGGCAGCCTGTAACGACCGCCCCGACCATGCCAACGACCGCGACCAGCGGCGGGAGCCCCCCAGATGACGAAGTCGAAAGACAACGGCAGCGGCTGGACATCCGAGGGCTACCGAGGGGACGGCGATTCGGGAGTGGGATCTGGCCCCCGGAGCATCAAGCCCCCGCCAGGCAGCAGCGCACTGCAGCAGCCGTTGGATGTTTTCCATGCGCTGCGCGCCCTGCCGAGGCTGGCTCGTACATTGCTGAATTACCGCTACCCCCGCAATACGTGGACGGAGTACACGCTGTGCCCGCGTGCACACGGTGGCGGCTGTGAGCCCGGCAGTGCATTACCATGCGCTTGCCAGTCGTGCCCGCATGGTGAAGACCAGGCCGACAGCAAGGTCGAAGCCACGGACAACGACAACGACAACGACAACGACAGCAACCGGAGCAACGACCATGAACCCGGGCAGTGATCCGGTGAAGTGCCGGCTGGTCCCCTGCCCTGCGTGCGGTACGCGCCCCACCGAACTTGTGCCGTCGTGTGGTATCCACGAGCGCCGCCCCGCGCTAGCTTGCGGTGCGTGTGGCTGCTCGACTTGCGTAAGCCGGAATTTGCTTGGGCGGGACGGGATGGTCGCAGACCCGGTTCTTGCATGGAATCGTGCCCATCAATATCGCTTCTGGACACGCCCGGCGTGGTACCGATTCAACGATGTGTCGGGGCCTTCGTACCGCAAGCCCCCAGCACCAGAGAACACACAAGGAGGACCCACCCGATGACCCTGCGACAGGAAGACCTGCACTGCCCCAAATGCGGCAAGCCGCTCAGTATCCAGCAATCCTGCGATCCCCACACCCAGCAGACCACGATGGCCTGCGGCGCCTGCGGCTTCACAGCCGTGGCTGACCGGCCCTGGCTGGTGCTGTAGCAGATAGTGTGCGGCGCGCAGCCAGCAGAAGGCCCAGGTGGGCACACAGGGGAACTTACAGTTGGGGAGCTTGCCCTCGCCTGGAGCCATGTGGCCCAGCGGGAAGCGAACGCGCGCTACGCCGCAGACTGTGAACGCAAGGAGGCCACGACAGCCCAGGACGACGTCCTGGTGGATGCGCCGCTGTGCCCGCATTGCGGAGCAACAGCGCGCCCGAACGTCCAGGGGTGCGAGGGACCTGGGGGCCCCGAGTTGGTATGCGGTGTCTGCAGATTCTTCGTATGCCCCCAGGCGCCGGAAGCCGACCCCGAAAAGCAGAATACAATTTGCAGTAGCTGCTCACCGGACGGAGCCAACGCCCTATGGAACTGGGCGTACATCAACACACAGGGCCAGCATCTGGCCCAGGAGAGCGCAATGTCAAACAAAGATGTCTCAGAGGCCACACCGCCGACGACTCCAGAACCCGAAGACGCCCGAGCGATTACTTGGGACAGCGCCACCGCCGCGCAGGTCCATGGGTGCGATAGCTGCCCGGAATGCGACGAATCGTTCGACCCGCGCCTGCACGTGCACAACCATTTTGCGGAACTGCACTGCCTGTCTTGCGGGTTCACTGTGCTGACCGGGTACTATGATGACACGGTACGGTACAGCGCAGAATGGCAGCGGGTGCCGCGTCTCATGTGGAACAGCGTAGCCGCGTCGGAGGCCGAGCACCAAGAGGCGGTGGACGAGGCGCTGGATACCGTTCCGACATCTGACCAGGGCGGGGACGCCGAGGACCAGGAGATCGAGACGGCTGCGGACAGGGATCCGGTGGACCACCCAGGCCCCTGCTGCCACGACATGAGCCCCGACGTTACCGGCACCATCGAAGCGTGGGGCCTGCGCTTTTCGGCTGGCTGCGTGGTCAAGTACGTCGCGAAATCCCAACGCGAGAACGGGCTGCGGGATCTGCGAAAGGCGGCATGGTACCTGGGCATGCTGATTCGGCAGCAAGAGGCCAAGGAAGCGCATGAGGAGACCAACGCCAGGAGTCGCGTCATGAGTACCGTAGATGCCAAGGGCACCTCGGCCCTTGAACGCTCCGAGCGTTCTGACGCCGGGCCGCCAGCACCGTGGATCGGTACGGACTTGGATGGTGTCGTCTTTGCCGTGATGGCCGGGTTTTTGGAATACCTGAACCTCCGCAAGCCGAAGGATGCGCGGCGTCTGGACCTATTGGATCTGGACGGGTACGATCCGTGCACGTGGGCACCGGAGTTCGAGGATGTTCGGGGCCGGGACGCGGTACTGGATTTGTTCGAGCCGTACTTCATGCGGCATCATGACCTGGGGACCCAGCCGCCATTGCATGCGCAGATCTGTTTCGCGCTGCGCCAGTGGAACCGGGAGCACGGAACGCCGGAGGCACCGGCCATCTTCGTGACGACATCGCGGCGCGATGGCTGGACCAATTGGGACGCGCTATCGTTGTCCATGCTGGCCACGCCGTCATGCGACCGGGGGCTGGGTTTCCGCCAGCCTTTTCACCCCCCGCTGCCCGTCACGCCCTGGTACGTCGAAGGCATAGAGTCTGACGAGGCACGAGCCGACGCGTATGAACGGGAAGCGATCCGGCGTGGCTGCGCCCCTCAATTGGTGCTGGAAGACAACCTGCAAACAGCCAGGTACCTGCAGCGCGGGGGCTTCAAGTACGGCAACGCTTTGACACCTCAACATGCTGGCGCCATTATCATGCCCCAGCGCATGTGGAACGCGGGTCCCCCGGCCACGTATCGCCGGGGTTTGTGCCCACAGCGCATGTCCGACCACGACGTGGCTGTATGCATCACGGCCACGTCGCAGTGTCTTCGCGACGCATCTCGGCCGCACGCAGAGCCAGATCACACGCTGCCGCAGGGCAGCGGTGGCAAGGAGAACTCAGGATCATGAAGGGTTACGACATACCGAACACGGGCAAATACACTACGGGGGCGCCTACCAAGCCGGGACGCGACACGGCCAAGGACACGACTACAGGCAGTGATCCGGTGATTATCTCCAGTGGCCGGTGTGGTCCGTGGGTGCCCGCGACGAGGCAGCGGGGCGCCGCGCTCATTCCGCCAAACGAGGAACGGCTGTCATGCCCCCGTTGCGGGTGCCGTACGTCCAGGTTTGAAGACCGCATCGGGAGCCGCCTGGTCCAGCTCATCTGCTACGATTGCGGTCACAACATCATTGCGGCACCGCAAGACAGGGAGCAGATGAACTGGAGGTTGTATCGGAGGTTGCAAGCTGCGTGGAACCAGCAATCCAAAGCCGCAGATGCGGCCGCCAACGGTGCCAGCCAGGGCCGAGGCTACGTGGGGACAAAGCTGTGCCCCATCTGCAGCACGACACGACACCCGGTGGTGAGGTTGCGTAGCCGTACGGCCGTGGTATCGCTGTGTGACCGCGAGGGCGTGGAAGCCGGGCGGGAGTAGCAGGCAGCACACACACCACCCCCCTACCCCCAGGCCCAGCCCCGTCCGGGACCCCAGGGCCTCAGATATTCAACATACTGGTAGGTTCGAGGATGCACAAGGTATTTGTGCCGTCTGGGAATTATCTGATGTTTATCCTTGACAGGGGCATGAGCTAATCTTATCTTGCCTTTTGTAAAGCAAACAACCACTCGGTTGAATAGCAGGTATTCAGCTACAAGGAGCAACCTCATGGGGAAAAAAGCGCTTGAGGGACCCACCTCCAGCATAACTTACGTGGACCCGTTCATGTGCTTGCTGGTCGGGATCGACCCGGGGACGGAGAGTGACGAGGCGGAGTTCTTCGACGACCGCAGGGGTCGCAGTTTCCCCGAGGGTGCAGTCGGCCGCGTCATCAACCGGGGCGTCATCTCGCCCATCGTTGTGACCAAGGACGGCCGCTACCCCGACAAATACGTCGTGGTGGCCGGCCGGGGGCGCGTGAGGTTGGCTCGCGCGGCTACGGAGCGGCTTCGTGCTGCCGGGGACGCAGACGCGATGGTGCGCGTCCCTGCGATTTACGACAGCTCGGACGACGCGATACGGCACCTGGACACCAGCCTGTGCGAGAACCAGGACAAGTCGCCTGAAGGTCCGGTGAGCCAGGCGCGAAAGCACCAACAGCGTGTGGACCGGCTGGGGAGCAAGTCCGCGGCCGCGAAGTCGCTGTGCATGAGCCCGGCCAGTCTCCACAACGCGTTGTGCCTGCTGAGCCTGTCCCTCGAATTGCAGCACGCCATCGACGACGGGAAGGTTTCCAAGTCCTGGGCGTTGGAGCGCAAAGAGCTGTCGCACGATGAGCAGGTTGTCGAACTCCAGCGTGCGCTTGGGGTCAACAGCTCGGATAAGGGCGATGGCAAGCCGAAGCCCAAGACGACACGCACCAAGATCAAGAGCGGTGCGCCCAAGGTCAAGATGGTCCGCGACGCCATCAAGACGCTGGAGTACGCATCCAAGGAAGCGAAGCTCCCCGAAGGCGGGGAGACCCAGCTTGTCGCTCTGGGCTTGGGATTCCTCATCGACGAAGACGGCCTCGACACGCGAGACGTGGAAGTCGCGGCAAAGGCCATCGCCTGGGCTCGCGGCATGTTGCCGACCGAAGAGCCCGAGACGACCGAAGAGCCCGAGACGACCGTGGTGCCGGAGGAAGTTGAGGAGACCGCCGCGGTCGTCCCGCCGCCCCCCCTGCCGCCTGTGCCCCCGCAGGGCGCCAAGAAGGCTGCCAAGAAGGCATCGGCCAAGAAGACTGCCAAGAAGGCATCGGCCAAGAAAGCCCCGAAGCCGGCTCCGAAGCCGGCCAAGAAGGCAGCTGCGCCGCCGCTCCCCCCACTGCCGCCCCCGCCCCCTGTCCCGACCCCGGGAAAGGGCTGAACTACAAGCACCTGTAACCCACGACATTGTCGCAAACTGAAGAAGCAACGGAGACCCTGACCATGGACAAAACGAGCAAGCTCCTCACCCCCGCGCAGATTCGTGTGCTCAACGAGGCCCCGGCGCACCCCAAGCATCGGAGGTTCTACGAGGCCAGCAACCCGAAGGTCGCAGAGCGGCTGGTCGAGATGCAGATGCTGGAGAAGCGGACAGACGGAGACGGCAAGAACACGTACCGCAGGACAAGTCAGGGCACGGTGGCTGTCCGGGAGCAGACTGCGTAGCGTTCGGCTCCACGCTGGCCAGCTTCTGGGGTCAAGCACCTGCGCATCTCGCGGGTGCTTGATCTCGGATTTCTCACGAGGAAGCACGACAGGAGCAAGGAACTGAAATATGAGAAAAGAAGCAGACCCCCAGCGGATCTCGGTGCACATGCCGGGTAACGTCAACGAGGCGTTTACGGCGCGGTGCCGGAGGGCCCAGGTGGCCAAGCAAGCCGAGCAAGCCGGTGCTGCTGCATCCAAGCGCGGGCAGACCGTGGCAAATCGGCTCATGCGCGACTTGCTTTTCGGACGTGCCGCGCCGTTGCGGCTCAGGGACCCCAGAGCAACGCAGATGGCGACGGACCACATCACGTTGTACATGAGTCGGGGCGAAGCCCAGATGTTCAAGCAACGATATGACCAGCTGGTCGAGGAGCTGCCGACCCACGGCACAAGCAGCAAGTCCGGTTTGGTCATTCGTATCTTGCGGGGTGAAGACCCTGTGCTGGCTGTGGCATGATGCGTATGAAGCCCAAGCGGCCGCTGCCGATGGATCTTCAGCTCAAGTCTGGCCGGCGACTATCGTTGCCATCCACGGAGCCGGTGTTCTGCGCACCGGGGTTGCTCGTGCAGCCCAATGTGCCGAAGCCCATGCACGGCACGAACCCGCGGACGGTGTTGGGTGCAGCTTGGTGGGACCGGGAGCGATCCGCAGCCAAGGCCGCCAACAACAACTGCTGCCACGCCTGCGGGCTACCTGCGCACAGGAACCAGCGGGCGGGCTGCGGTCTTGAAGGCCATGAGCGCTACGAGATCACCTACAGTGCCGGACGCGTGAAGTACCTGGGTACCGTAGCGCTTTGCAATTGGTGCCATGCTTTCATTCATTGCGGGCTGCTGGTGATGCATGTGCGCAACAAGACGCGAACCCAGCTGCAAGCTATGCGCATTATGCGTACACGAATCGAGCTGCTGCACGCTGCGGATTTCACGCCGCATATGCACGAATTGATGGCAGCCTGCGAGCTGGGTGTGATCTCGGCACGGGAGCTGCCGGGGCTAGCAGTCAAAGCACGGCGGCAGGAAGCTGACCGGAGCGTGTCCGCGGCGCCTTGGGGCGCATGGCGGCTGGAAATCCAAGGGAAACTATACGAGGGGAAGTTCCCCACCAAACAGGACTGGGAACGGGCGTACAAATGACAAACAGAACTCGTATCATATCGCGTGTGATGGATTGGATCGAACGGCAGCTTGTGGCCTGGGGCCAGCGTGTGCAGACCATGCGTATCGACCGAGTGCGCAAAGTCATGCTGGCTTACGCCAGGCAAACCCCGGAAGCTTGGGGTGACCGGGCGTTTCGTTACGTGGCTATTCACCCAGACGAGTCGCGCGCGGTGTTGGAGTGCAGCCAGATCAAGAACGATATGCATCGGCTGGTGGCGCGGCGCTGCCTGGAGTTGGCCGGTGTGGTGTCGGATGCCTCGTCCGGTGCACGCTGACCATGCGTATCAGCGACGTCACGGTGTTTGGATTCGAGTCCGCCATGCGAGCCCTGCGGGGGCGTGGCGGCGGTTGGAATGCCAGTGACAGCTTCATCGGGACATGCCAAGGCCGCGGGTTCAGCGAGTATACTGCGCACCACGCGAGCTACTGCACTGCGCAAGCCTGGAGGCAGGACCTGGCTGTACCCGAGATGCCTTTCCTCGGGCCTGCAGACTTGCAGCTGGCACGAGACCTGGTGCGTCGCAGCGTGGGCTCCGGCCTCATGCAGCTGGTCACAGTGACAGCCAGTTTCTCGCTGCCCATGCATTTGTGCGACGTCTGGTGGGCGCAACGGGTCGGCAAAATCGGGACCGTGTGCTGCTGGTGTCGGGTGCCGGGAACAGACATGCAACCAGGGCTTACACCGACAGCAACCAGCGCACAGGGGGTCATTACCCTGATCACGAACTATCGCGCGCTACGACGCCTGTATGTAGGTCGGTTGGAGCACCCGGCCTACTTAGTGCATCAGCCCGGCCAGGACGTGAAGATGGATGATGCGCAGCACGAGCTGGTGCGCGCAGACAAAGATATCTACGAGTGGGTCGAAACGCTACCGTATGCAGCGGAGCTGCTTTGCCCAGACGTGGATTGCACCAACTAAGAGGAGACTTCCATGCCCCTGTATGACGACGCAGCAAGCAAAGCATTTCTTGATTACTTGGGCCAAGTGCTCATCACACGTAATGGTGGGGAGTCCACGAGCTTGGACTACGTCCAGGGCGCCAAGATCTGGAGGCTCCGTCAGCTCGGGAAGATCGACAGGAAAAACGGCCAACGGATGCCTTCCCGGGTGGAAGAGGCCACGACGCTAGGGAATGTCGTAGCCGCGTTCTTTGAGGAAGACGATGCCTGAGCGTGGCAGGTCGATACGTACCTCGACGGCACGTGCCCCATCCCAAACATCTTCAGCGTATACCGTACAGCAAGGTGACGCATTTGTTGTACTGCCTGCGTTACCGCCAGAGAGCGTAGACCTGGTCATCACGGATTTCCCCTACGAGTCGTTGGAAAAGTATCGAAAGGTTGGAACAACCACACGGCTGAAGAAGAGCAAAGCGTCCAGCAACGAGTGGTTCCCAGTGGTGCCTGATGTACGGATCCCTGAGCTGCTGCAAATGCTCTACCGCGTACTGAAGCCCAACACGCATTGCTACATGTTCACGGATCAAATAACGCTGCCGGTAGTCAAAGCTGCTGCGGAGGCAACAGGGTTTCGGTGGTGGAAGTTTCTCGTCTGGGACAAAGAGCGTATCGGTATGGGGTACCACTACCGCTGCCGGCATGAGCTGATTGCTTTCATGGAGAAGGGTAGACGCGCCCTGCGAGATCTGTCCGTACCTGATGTGCTGGCATTCAAGCCTCCATGGAGGAAGTATCCCACGGAGAAGCCACAGGCGCTGATGGACGTCCTGGTGCGGCAAAGTGCTGTGCCTGGGAACCTGGTGCTCGACCCGTTCTGCGGTGCGGGTGCGTCCGGTGCTGCCGCGCTAGATCATGGCTGTAGATTCACGGGGTATGATATCAACCCGGCTGCTGCGGCGTTGACCGCTGGACGGCTCGGGCGTAAAGTCGATACGGGAAGTTGATAGATGTTGAGGATCTATTATGCCAATGATGTAAAACAGCCCAGCTTGCTGCATATGGGTGACAGAGCGGACTACACGCAGATGGCGCGTATGGTCGCGTTCACGGCTAAGAGCTTTCCAAGACGTAAGAAGTTCGGGAGCCTCTTGCGACGTATGCAGGACGAGATGGAGATTGGTGGCAAACTTGTACTTCGAGGGCTAGGCCAGTAGCGGTATCTGGTGCTCAACACGGACGATGCAGCCCATCTGTTCTTGGGTGTGGAATGGGCGGCCACACTCGGCCGGGGCCCAGGTTGGTCCAAAATCAAGAAGCAGCTGTGCGACAACGATGAGGGCCTCGCGGTATTTCCATTGCCTGGCAGCTTGCAGCTGGAAGGCAAGCATGCATGGCGGTCGTTCTTCTGGGGCGATCCACGCCATCCGAGCGGGAAGGCCCTGAAGAAATCAAAGAAGTCCAAGAAACCAGCGTAGTTGAAGTAGCGAGGGTCCCAATGAAGACGAAAAGTCCTGAGCCGATCCACGTGCCAGCGTTGTGTCCGCAAGGACTCCCGGTGCCGGCGCGCTGCTGCGCATCCAAGATCCTGAGGCCCGTACAAATCTACATGACGGGCAGCGAGTACATGCAAGCTGCAGGGTACTGTGGCCAGCTCGGGCAGTGATGTGCGGGGAATAGGGAGCAATTAGGCTCGAAGGTGCGACGTGCAACGCACCCCGCCACCTGCCCCGGCTGCCTCGAACGGCAGTATCTTGCCTGGGGGCCCAGACAATTGATGAAACCATCTTACGGGTAGATGTCCGCGATGCAAGCTGTAATCCGCAGGACGGCTCCGTTGTGTTTGATTGTAGCTTCGTTGCTGCGTGTGGTAGAGTCAGTTTGCAAGGTGCAGGAGGACCCATACCATGTTGTTGTTCAATGCTGGTAATATGTCTGCCGACTTGGCAGCGACGTTCGAAACGAGCAGATGTAGGTACTTCCAGATCTGGGCGTATAGTGCTGGCGGTGCCGGTGCCACGCGTGCTGGAACACTGCATATCGAGGAGAGTGGTGACGGCACCAACTGGGAGTCGTTGGGTACGCGAGCAGTCACAGCGGCGGCAGAACTGCGTTATGATGCGCAGGTAACTACGAGCTGCCCACAAATCCGTGTGCGGTTCGTGGATTCTACAGGCGGTGCCGGCGCCGGTGAACTCAACGCAACTGTGTTCTTCCCATCACAGAGGTAGCTCATGGCACGTGTTGAACTCGGGGTCATTGGAGCGACCAGTATCACCAGCGAAGCGGATCTGGAGGCGGCTGTGGGTACGCCCATGGCCACAGAAGCGGAGGCCGTTGCTGCGGCAGCCGGCGCGCTTCAACCAGGAAATAATCTCAGCGACCTGGGCTCCGCAGGTGCCGCTTGGAGCAACCTGGGAGGTGATAGCGCAGCGATTGCCGCGGTGTACAACAATGCAGGCGCTGCTGCGGGGGAATTAGTTACCAGTGACGGAGCAGGGGGTTTTCAATCAGAAGACCCAGCGAACTTTGCCCCGGCTTCTACGGCAGTTGGCGCGGCTTTGGGGGCCACCGCGCTTCAACCCGGACGAACATCCGTGGCTTCCACCCCGTACACGGTGCTGGTCTCAGATGTTTGCCTCACGTTGGATGCGGGGGCTGCCGTGATCAACCTGCCACCTATTGCCGCATACGGCAATCGCCCACTGGCCATTGGTAACTACATGGCAGCCACTCGGACCATCAACCCGGACGGTGCAGAGACCATCCTCCTTGCGGCATCTCTCGACCTTACAGTGCTCACAGAGTCGGTGATTCTGCGCCCGGTGAGTGCCACGAACTGGGGCGTGTTCTAGTGTCGTACTCCCCAGCCGTCAAGTTGATTGACCCAGCAGGCGTCCCATATGGCGTCAAGCAAGTCGATGGAAAGCCCAGGGTGTCAAGTATCCCGTACACCTATGACATTACTGTCGGGACTGCCAATGCCGCGGCGGGGAATATCACCGTCCATAAAACGGGGACTGCAGCAACAGTCTACTCCAGGATTCCCATTGGGCGGAACACCGGGCTGTCCACTGCACGCATGGTACCGGCTGGGAAGACGCTCTACATCATCGGTGGCGATACGAGCGCAGCGGACAAGAGCATCAATGCAGTGCTTGCATCGACGTCACATTGTGGCATCCTGATCCCCGGGGTGTTCATCGCCCACGGGTCATGGTTTTTGAATAATTCATCTGTCAGTCGGTTGATCGGGATGCCGATTGTGATTCCGGAACTTGCTATCGTCAAACTTATCGCGTATGTCCCAGCTGGCAAAGCTGGTGGTGACGTGGCAGCGACCTGGGAAGG
>Ga0307928_10002889_pt1 | contig 13123 bp, 15 predicted proteins | sample AceLakmetagen232_FD_201815 | JGI IMG/M metagenome (GOLD analysis project Ga0307928, IMG submission 201815) | Saline water microbial communities from Ace Lake, Antarctica - #232 | ecosystem: Environmental > Aquatic > Non-marine Saline and Alkaline > Saline | place: Antarctica: Ace Lake... | reverse complement strand
CTTCGAGCCCTGAAGCTCGCTAATATTCGACGTTTCGTCCTTCTTGGGGGAGGGTACTATATCCTCGGTCTCAGCACCAAGGCTGTCGTCGCCACTCTGACCTTCAAAGTCGGCGCCTTCATCGTACCCGAACTCCTCCTCAACAGGCTCCTCTTCGCCCATCTCTTCACCCATCTCGCCCATTTCTTCAGAACCAGAAAGAAGCTCCTCAATGAGAGCCTTGGCCTGAAGAAGTTTTTGCTTGTCCATCATAATTTCCTCACCCCCTTCAATCTTTTTCAAAGTTTCCAAGTACTCACGGCAGTATTCACAATTATTCAAACTGTGCTTATTACCCAGAGTTTTCTTAATTTTTTCATGAATGACGTGTCTTTCACGATCTGTTACCTTTAACTTCATTAACTGTTTCAGTAAGGCCATAGCATGTGATTTATCAGGCATCGGGTAAAGACGCTTCTTCTCACCGTCAACCTTTTTAATAAGAGCATATGATTCATCCGGTAAATTTTTCATCTGCTTTTTACTTAATATCTTCTTATCTAGGCTAGTGGCCATCTTCCTAAGAATATCAACATCCTTAGAAAGGGGATCTTCCTTACTTGGTAATTCATCATCATCACGCTTCATCATTTCAAATATACAATCTGGATTAGCGGGCCTATCTACTAATGATATCTCATTAAGCACATACTTCTTAACTCTGCTAATCGTCTTACCAAGGCCAGTATCGAACTCCTTAAGCCTCTCTAACGCCTTACCGCCTATGCTGAAGCCCTTATATACACCCTCCTTCACCTTCTTCCATGCCCCATCATCTACTACCTTAGCTCCAATATACAATTGCTTTTCATCATCTCTAATTTCTATTTCTGGTACAATACCAACGGCCTTCTCGGTATGCATTTCCCTAAGATTACGCCACTTCTCATACTCTGGAATTGCATTCTTAGTGGCTTCCCACTCTACAATCTCATCTTGATTATCAACACTATCTGTCTGGGCAGTACCCCAAACCATCCTCTGTTCTTCATCTATCTTAGATATATCAGCGAAAAATCTTACATCATTATTTACCATCTTCTATCTCCTCGTCGCCCTTGTAATCAGGATGGTTAGGGTCATTGTAAATGTGATCATTCAGTCCCATTTTGTCACGGAATTCTTTTATCTTACCAGTTCCAGTACCATCACCATTGGAAAAACACTTTGTTCTCTTAACCTTTGACATAGATGTCTTAGTCGGGAACGCACCATTAAATTCGCACTCAAACTTGCTGCCATCATCGTGTTCTACGACCATAGTTTTCTTGCCAGTCTGTTCTATCTTTTTTGGTTCTGTTTCTTTTTGACCCCGCATCACCCTTCCTCCTTCGACTTATTAACAGCCATTACTAAACAGAGTTTGCTTAATCATCCCCCTCATATTCTCTGTTAGAATCGAATGATTCAGCCAGCATATCATGATAAGTTTTGCTTTTCCTTACCCGATTAAACACTGGCGCTTCTGGTATGCCATTAGCAGACAACCCCAAATGATTAACAGCTATCACTGACCTCTTTTTCTTTAGCTCAGGTAATAGCTTTGTAAACTTTATCCTTTGTTTCTCAGTAAACCCACTGCTAACTTTCCCAACCCTTACTAACTTTCCTGCACTATTATATTTACCGAATATCAATGCACCAAACATTCCCTTATACTTACCTTTTCCAGGAGTCCAGTCCATTAAGATATAATCATCCTTCTTAACTGGCCTCTTTTTAGTCATGAACCTATCATTATATTTGCCAAACTTATCCTTTAATACAACCCCGCCCCATCCCTGTTTAACAAGCCTCTTGTAATGACCCTTCTTATTCTTATCAAACGTAGGAACAGCCTTTATATGTGAATACCTGTTACCCACCGCCCTTTCTATAAACTTAAGCCTTGTCTTATATGGAACATTTCTTAAATCGTTACCATTATACCTAAGTATGTCATACACATAAAATATTGGCTTACCGTATTTCCTCTGCAATTCCCTAGAACGCATAGGTGAACTATTTATTATAGACTTTGTTACATTCTTATCCTTTATAAACACTTCGCCATCTAATACTAAGTCCTTATTAAAGAGTTTCATGTCTCTAAGATGAGGCAATATGTCAGTCCGTTCAACCCTGCTAGACGGATCTTTCTTTGACAAACTGCCACCAAGTAATCTATTCCCTTCCTTACCAGAATAAAGAATAACCCTTCCGCCTCTCATAACCGGTTGCAATACCCAATTAGGATCTTTCCACATAGAATCCTTAAACTTTACCCTAGCCCTAGCTGGCGTATATTCCCTAGGAAGCTTCTTCCTCATTCTCTTTTTTCTAACCAACAAATTATTCTTTTCGCCGATATTGATTATCGCGTATCTGCCTTTTAGTGGCCCAGAGTATACATTGAATGCTTTCTTCTTCTCATCCCAATCAGTTACATCAACACCACGGAAATCTTCTAAATCAACCCTTCCAGTTCCATTACTACTGCGAACAACCCCCTTAAACTTCATATACTCAGGAGAATGAGCTGGCTGTGATATGGCCAACATTTTCTCTCCCGGTTTAGGCCACTTAGGAACAGCCCAAGAGAATGCTTTATTCCCAACCTTTATCCTTAAATCCCTATGCGTTGGGGCGTTTTCACTCTGATGTAGCTGCACACTATAAACTGTCTGTTTTGGCTTCTTTAAAGATGTTTTAGATTTGCTAGGTTTACTCTTAGGTGACTTCTTTTTCTTCCTAGGCGGTTTCTTTTTACCTTCTTTTATATCTGTCAACTCTTTCTGGCCTTTAGTCTTCTTCTCTTTTCTAGATTCCCTACCAAGAGCGCCTTCCTTTGGAATAGGTATCCTCTTCCCACTTGCAGTAGTTACCCATCTTTCTATCTCATCTTCTTTAAAATATCTTTTATTTATCTTTACATCCCCGTCCTTAAATCTCTTTATCTTAAAATTTTCCACTATTTCATCTAACTTTTCAACGGCTTTCTCTTCTGGGTCAGGAATCGTACCAACTCTTACGGCCTTTTGTGAATATACAAGGCTATCCAATGATTCTTGATTATTATATATAGCAAGCTTAATATTTCCTGAAATAACCTCGGATGTAGGTGCGTCCTTGATGTAAATCCCGACCTTCAGATCCTCAGGAACGCTATCTCCCGGGTTTATGTAGGCACCAAATGGTACTAAATTAACGATGTGCTCTAGACCGATCTGTGACCCATCCAATGTTTCATGTAATACAGTTTCAAATTCCTTAGAAAGCCTTCTTCTAAATTCAGAAGTTTGCAAGTCAATGGCAAGCAAATCTGATATCTCAACAGAGGTTTGCTTCTCTGGCAAAATTAAGTTACCCTTCGCCACCTTATCTATTTCTCTTGTAACTTCTAACGAATTAAAGAAATCATACCTTTTTCTATCAAACCCCATCAAGAAATCTGGTGAAACAACATAGTACAAGAAAGACTCAGCAAAGTCTTCTTTAAAAGACATCCTAGCATAATTAGAAACAAACCTATCATCCTTATGTGTATACAAATCACCATATACACGCTTCCCAGTCAATGTATCTGTAAACCCAGTTACATAATCACCTGGATTTTCTGGGGGAGCTTCCTCATGGAACTTAGGAGAAATCCCAACATACTCAGCACGCTTTTCTTCATTTAATATCTGGTGCCAAATAGCATGACCAGTCTCATGTATTACTGTCTTAGAAAATTCATCTACTAATGTACCACCAACACTGACAACACCCATCCTTGTAAAATATTCAGGAACAATAACCATTTCATTTTCATCTATTAAATAAGCTGCATGAGCTAAACTGTCTTGTTTAAGCCCAAAAGCATCTATTATACCTACTGGCAGATTATATCTTGAAGTGGCCCTTGCAAATCTCTTTCTAACGCCACTGGGCAAATCATGTTCAGCCTTATCATTAACATAAGACAAATGCTCAAAGTATCTGTTTATGGACTTATCAACGCTATTATCATTTACAAATATATAATCTGTCTCCCCAACTAAATACCACATATTCTTTTCACCAATAGTTATGGTAGGCTCTAATTCTGTCATAGAACCGGCCGGAATCTCTTTAAGCACACCAGCATCTGCTTCTTTGTTTATGAGCTTAGGCTTATTTTTCTCATCAAACATTATGCCCTTAACTATCGCTTTACCACGTACCTTTTCTATCTCGAATTCAGTAAATTCTTCATTAAAAAGGGCTTTAGCCTCATCAAGACTCATCCCGTTGTCTATACCCAAACGAAGTCTACTCATTTAATCTTTCCCTTTGTGGCAAGTCCCGCCAACCTTCTCGCGCCCCGGTATAACCATTTATTCACATTTTTAATCGGGCTTTTGCCCATCCTTCTTCTGTAATAATTTATTGCTCCACCGACTATTTTAGAATTGGTAACAGCTTTCCCCGGCATTGTATTAACAAGACCAGAGCCCACTCTCATTAATTCTCTTCCTGCAAACTTAGAAGCTTGCCATCCTACTTTTCTCCCAGCTATGCCTACACCAGCTATCACGGGAGCAGCAGCTATCCCCAATATAGCATATGTTCCTCTAACTCTTTCATTTTCATCAGGGCTAAACACATTGGCAGCTTCAGATATCTCTGGCTGCGAAATCCCAGCCTTAAATCCTTCTAATCTTTCTCTTGCCTTTTGCGACCCGTCATCAAAAGTATAAGACGAATATCGATCAGTAAACTTGATTACAGTCCTATCCCCATCTTTAAGCGAATCTATTACCTTCTGTAATTTTCCAACATCAGCCGGGTTTACTTCAACTGGTTTAACTTGCGGCTTGATCTGCGGTTTAACCTGTCCCTCTATCGCTTGCTTTTCTTCTGAAGGTATCTGACCGCCGTCATCTTGCTCTGTTTCCCCGGTCATATCTTCTTCTTGCTTCATTGACTCTTCTTGTTCTAACGTAACTTCGAGCTTGTCAGATTCTTTTTCAAGAAGCCCGACTGGGATATACCCCTGCCCCGGTATTCTCTGCGATAACAATATATCCCCACCGGGAACGGGCTTTTTATTCATATCTTCTCTAGCTTCATTAAGTGTAATGACCCCAGTTTCAAACTGGCCCTGCGCCATGTTACTCTTAGTCAACTCATCAGTGGCATCCATATCCAAGAACTTGAATTCCGCGTCATGATACGCGGGATACTTCTTCTTTATTATCTGTGTATTGTATGTCTTCTGTAACTTATTAAGAATAGACCTAAGCCCCTTATCCCTAGTGATTTGATATTGGACCTCACTAGTAGACCTATGCAGGTCCATCGTAAACCCGATATCCTGAGGAGATATCTGAAAGCAAGCACACTTAATGCTAAGGGTCCACTTAAGGTATTCAAACATCTGCATATCTTTATTAGACTGTTGTCTTAGCGGAATGAATTCAACATCATCACTCCCGCTAGTGAACATTACTCTCCAGACGCCACCTTTACCCTGCTTTTCTCTTTCCCAAGCGGCCTTAAATGCTGTCCTCTGATCGTCTGTCACATCCTTACCAAGATTCAAAATACCCGGAGGCACATCGCTAAACTTTAAGAAATCATTATTATATGAATCAGCAGTTAAACTCTGCGTTATAGTAAATGCCGCAGTTTCCACCGGACTACGACCATAGAAATTTTGGCCAGGATTAGCCATTATGTAAACTAACTCATCCCTAGTAAACTCTGCAACCTTTGTACCAGCCTGTTCCCAGAGATAAGCAAACTCTGGGGGTTCTGGTATCGTCCTGTCCTCATTCCTATATAAGAATACTTCATCTCCCGGTATAGTATATATTTCAGCTAAACGACCAACCCTGTCATTATTCATCACCATAATGCCAGCATCAAATATAAGTATATCATCTAATACTAATTCCTGCAAGTCTTCGAACGTGGGTATCTCATTACATGGTCTTGAGATCACTCTCTTTATTTCGTTAACATGCTTCTGTGACCTATCCTTCATGTGCCTTATCATTCTCTGGAATATCCATTTAATACGCGCCTTCTTATCAAATTTATCTGTGGGGTCAGAAAATACGGCCTTTATATCAGATATATTCTGATGATATATTTCCTCAGGGACATGCTTTAATTCTATATCGTCAACATACCCCCAAGGATTAAGATTATCAAACAGAACATCCTGCCACCTATCCAACTCATTGTTAAAGTTTTCAAGTTTAGGAACAATGTCCCACTTAGCATTAGCGACCTGATCTCTTCTAGTCCTTATTATGGCCCAAGTGATAGCGTCTGTATACGCCAATCTCTTTAAAGTGCTAGGCGCTAATACTAACTGTCTCTGCACCTTCTTATCTGGCAGGCGAGTCCCAATACCGGGCATCATGGTTTGAGACATTAATGCAGAAGCGTCTACTTTTCTTGGAACTGGGAACCTGTCTCCCACTCGCCTCATAGCGGGATTTCTGACCATTACATTAAATTTTCTTAATGCATTACTAGCGCCGAATTTCACCTTATTTAAAATGCCCATTCCTATTATCTCCCAGGATTAACTTTTTGCATTGCTTCTAGTAGTGCCTTCATGTCTCTTTCGTGTACTAAAATATATCCGCCAGCATTAAATTCTGTAGCAACATCTGTCTTCCCATCAACAGTCACCGGTATTGGTCTATTTGTAGCAACCCTTATCGCGCCCCTTATATTGGGGTCTTTAGCAAATGAACAGTAAATTACTGTCTGTTTTTCTTTAACTCCTACTGAGCATCCCGTCATACTCGTTAAGAATATTGCCCACAGGGACAGGTAACAAATTAAGCTCGCCACGAACACTGCTGACATCAATCTCTTTGGCGGGGGTTTTAAGAACATCTTTAGCAACATCGGCAGCCGCTCCTGAAAGGGAACCAAACAACATCCCCAATAATTCCATTATGAAATTCACTTGTCCTCTTTCTTACTAGTCAACTTGGCGAGAAGCTGTTTGATTAATGAACCCAAACGCTCCTTACCCATGACAAGCAGCAGATCTTTAGCCGGTCCCTTAGCAATGGACTTAGCATGTTCAATGGCCATTGCCTTAGCTTTCTCAATCTCATCCTTCTTAAGTTTACCATCTTCAGAAGCCGCTTTAGCTTCACGAACAAAGCCCTCTTGTGCAAGCGCCATGCCTTCTAACAGACACTGAATAGCTTCTTTCTCTGCGTCATTAGCTTTCATCTTAGTTATAATATAAGAAGCGAACCTCTTAAGAGTCCATGTCAACACGGCGGCTACGACAGTAACAATAGTCCCAAGAATAGGAACCCACCATCCTTCGCTAACAACATCAAGATTGGCAGCAGACTCAGTGACAGCAGCACAAATTGCAGAAATTAAATGCATCCTATTTCTCCTTAAAGAATTTCACGACCAAATGGCCATGCTCCCCGATTTCCTGTTGGTACGTCCCGTATGTATTATCCATTTTAATCTCAAACTTCTTTACCTTGTCATATTGATTAGTAACAATACTCTGTAATATTCCAAACATCCTACTAACAAAACCAAGAACTGGTGAAACAATGAATTCCTCATTGCTCATATGCCTGAACGGTGCTATTATATATTCAAGGTTATCTTCACTCCATTTACCAGACTTAAATACTATTAGTTGAGGCATACTATATGACTCTATCATACTTCTATTAGAAACAGTAGCACAAATAGAGCAAGGACTAATATTAGGAGATAACTTTAACATCCTTCTTATCTTCTCTTCATCCTTAAGAGTTTGCCCGACATTTCCCTTCTTAAGAATATGTTCCTTTGCAACTTCCAATTTCTTTTCTTCCTCTTTACTAAGCCTCTTAAGGTCCGCCATTTCTATTTCCATTACTTCTTCCCCTTCTTCTTACCTTTCAATTTAACGTACAATTCTTCCGCCCTACCCACATTCTCTGGAGTTAACTTTACAGCAGGTATATCAGCCTTGCCCTTAGTTCTCTTTAATTGGCGTCTAGTAGCGTGTGATTCAGATGACATAGATCTACTTATTTCCCTAGTAACATCCTCCACTAAGTAATCACCTATGGCATCATCCAGTTGGTTTTCTATCCTAGAAATATGTTTAATATCTTCAGAAGTCAATCTACCCTTCCCAGTAATTTGAGTAAGCCCATCTGCCATCTGCATTATAGACTGTCGTTCAGCTTTAGGTAGCTTCAATAAATAAGCGACCTGACCATATTCCTCTGGGCTTAATACACGCCCCGCTTCCCTAGCAGATTCAACCATTTCATTAGCTCGTTCTATATTTCTATGCCCTAATGCCGCAACACCAGCACGTAAGCCAGATTCTAATATATCTGGTCTAACTCTTATGTCAAGGGGGGCAAGCATGGGATTAGTCCTAAACCTTTCAACTAATCCCCTCAATGCCCCCTGCACTGCGCCAACAGTTAATGAATACGGTAATGACTTCGCACCCACCTTCAATCCTTCGCTAAGCTGTTCACTAACCCTGCCTATGGTGGTCGGCTTGGATCTACCAGTTGACCTCTCGCGACGCCTCTCCATCTCATTAAGCGTTTGTATTATCTTCTTCTTTTCTTTAGGCGGTGTCTTAGGGCTAGCCAATTCTCTTTTTAATGCTTCTCTTATGCCAATCTCTCTCCTGTGTTTTGACCTAACACGTGAAGCGGCCATCTGGCCAGCCTTAATAGGCTCTCCCGTTGCCCTCTCGACCGCGCTAGACACAACATGGCCAGCAATACGGGCCACAGCAGGGGTAAACCGCTCAGGGACCCTCTTGATGCCACGGCCAACTCTCTTCCCTTCTACTATATCATAGTGAGGCAACGTCTTACCCGTCTCTGTCACCCTATACTCTTGGCCCTTCTTTCCGCTACCGGCTTGCCCCTTAGACCTAAACTTGCCAGCAGGACCGCGGGGGTGCTTAGTAGAATTAAATGCGTATCCCTTTTGTCTTCCGCTCCTGCCTTTTGCCCCAGCTTTCTCTAGCTTCTTAAAATTAGACTTTGATAATATCCCCTTAGCTGTTACCTTTATCTTAAGCAGTATACCCTTTATCTTCTTATCAGAAGACTTAACCACATTATCATTAGCCCATGAAATTATGCCCGGAACCACATTAGATATCTCATCGTCATCTAATTTTCCTGTGCTCATTTGCTTAAGCATACTTTGTAACTCACTCATCTTAGTATAAGCTTCATCTAATATACGCCTATCATTAGTTATTAAAGTGCTTTCCTGAAGAAGCTTTCTCATACGTTTCTTTTCTTTATCATTCTTTACAACATCATATAATAAATCTATGTCTACCATACTCTTAAATTTTTGCATCTTACTTCTCCTCTATGGAAACAGTTATGTTATTCCTACATTTAGGATTTGGACATGGTATTACATGATTATTGCCATCAACTTTGACTGCCATCTTCATAGCAGTCTCTTCCTGCAACGTAATCTCACATTTGCAAGATTCACACTTAAGATTAACCACTATGACTTCACCTTGGGAGTTTCTGGTATATCAGCAGCTTCGTCAACCGTATTGAATCCTGTCGCGTTATTCTTAGTATGGAACTCACTACGCTTAAGCCCGCGCATGACCGTCTCACAAATGGGACACTTCAACTTCCCAGGAAGAACTTCCTTACTAGCGTCAACAGTAAAGCCACAAGTCGGACACGAATACACAGAAAACTCCTGCTGCTCTGGCTGATTTGTCTGTGCAACACCACCGTCCGCAGACATCTTCTCCATCTTAGATACATAATTCTCTACACGCTTTTTTATTTGTGACACTGTTAACTTGCTAGCGTTGATCTTGCCAAGTGCATCTCTTATCGCATTTACCGTTCTCTTCTCCATTGTTCTCTTCTCCAGACGATCCGTTCCAGCCCTATCTATCTTTTCATAAGATTCATCAGTGTATTCTCTTATCTCTCTTTCGCCCTTAGTCTTCACCTTTTTACTAGCCATTAGGCCGAGTAATACTAATAACTTTCTCTCAGTCGGGCTAAGAGTACTTAATATGCTACTCAGTATTCCCATCTTTAATTTCCTTTAATCTATTGAGAGCCTTGCTTATGACCATGAATTCTCCATCTATGCTTATTATCGGTAAATGTTCGTCATTAAGCATGTACCCCGCCATCACCATCTCACACTTCATCTCTCGCCAATCTTCTCTATAATTTATATAATCGTCTGCATTCTTCTGTGCAAACTCGAACCCCATGTCTGTTATCCGTTTCTTTATTCTTTTGCATATTCCACATCCTTCTCTACCGTAAACCACTATCACAGGGGGTTTGATCTTTGAAACGCTTGACTGCTCCATTCAGGGCGTCCTTCCAATCTCTCAATTTACCAAACCTGTCATTGTATTTGTCACAAAGCAAAGCAGTAGACACGGACCTTTTAGCTTTTAAATTCATTTCATTAACACTCTTTTTAGTTAATTTCACATTCAACCTGCAAGCTTTTGCTATCTCATTTATAAAATCATACTTAGATACAGCATTTGAATCACCAGACACACAGCCAGAATTAGCAACGTTAAATACCCCAGATACTTTTTCTGAAACCAATCTCCAAACAACTTCAGCCAAATCCCTAGCGTAAGTAGGTGAACCGTGCACATCATCAGCCCCGTATACTTCTCTATCATCTTCTAATTTCCTTATCATCTTAGTAAGGAAGTTGTCATTAAACTCACTAAATAACCAAGATGTTCTCAACATTAATGCATTATTGAACTTATCGTGCCTACTTAAATATGTAAAAATCCAATCAGAAACATGCTTTGTAAAGCCATACATGTTCTCTGGATACTGTGAATCCTCTTCGGTAAATGTTTTCTTCTTGTAATTGCAACCGCCACCAAACACGAAGTCGCTGCTTACGTGTACAAACATCGTGCCAACCATATTCTTGCAGACAGTATACATTGATACTGGGGCAACACCATTGACAAGTAATGCATATTCTATTGAATCTTCTATTGAATCAACAGAATTAGATGCCGCTGCATTTATGACAACGTCTGGTTTCTTATCTAAGATGTCTTGCATTATAGACAATCTCGTCGTCAAGCACAAGTTCTTTACGTCAAGAACCTCAAAATCTTCTGGCTTGGTTTCCAGAAGACATTTACCCAACTGGCCTGTTCGGCCAAATATGTAAGCTTTCTTTTTCATTTAGACCCCGTCCCGAAGTACCCACTAGACAATGGCATCCTAGACATAAACTCCGGAGCATTCTTCTTTGCTTCTTCGTCTTTAAACTTAGTATTCTTATTGCCCTTGACCCTAGCGGTCTTAGAAGGCTTTCCTTTTGCTTTATAAGGGGGAGTAGTAAACCCGACAGGCTTACTCATAGCAGGGATGTAACCCTTCTTTAGCTTCTTTTTCTTTCTCTTATAACGCTTTCTCTTACTAGGCTGCAAGTCTTCCCTGCTTAATTCTAATGCGGGGACACCTACGGCTGTTATCTGCTTTGAAAGCTTTTTAAGTACATCTAGCGGGAGGCCATTCTTCTGAGCCTTATCTATGGCCTTAATCATATTTCCACGCTTTGTACTCTTACTAGCAGAGAGTATATCTTCTAAGGCTCTTATATAACCTTCGTCTCCACCCTTCTTCTTCCCGCTACCGTATCCTATGGCAGCACCAGTAGTCCCGGCAGCAGCAACTCCAGCGCCACCTACCCCGGCAGATATCAAACCAAATCTACGAGCCAACTGCCTCATCGGTTTAGTTATCTTCTTACCGGGTTTAGAACCATAAAAGATTCTGCTGAGTAGCGACCTAACTGCCTTTCCACCCAACATCTTCGGTGACGCAAGCTTAATGAGAGTATCATCCATAGGAACCACAGCAACCTTCTCATTATTAAACTTGACTATCAATGTGTTTGTCGGCACATCCTCTATAATAGCTAACCCCTTGCCTACCATAGTCTTACGTCCACGGCGCTTTACACCACGAGCAATATTATACGCGGGCCTAATCCTGCTCTTCTTCGCGCTTGCTACGTGCATCGCACTACCAACTATAGCATTCGCCATCGGAGTAAGCATTCTCTGAACTGATGCCATTTCTACCTCCCCAAAAATGTTATTAACAAGCTATAAACGGGAGCGTATAATACGAATTTTAACATATATATTATCTCTACAGTTATTCTGATATATCCGTCACAGCACCATGATCTTGTTCAATGTCTTTAGCTTTGCTTTGATTCATTTCTTCAGGGTTAATGACACCAAACCTTACCCTCATCCAGTGGAATACATTTCCTATGCCAACTGAAAAGAATGGTACTCTGTCTGGGTTCTTCTCCACAAACTTATCCCATGTTATTACTTTAGCTAGATTGGTAGAGTCATAGAATACCTTGACAGCCTCCATCATCTCTTGTTCTGGCATCTCACGTAGGAATCTTATAATACCATCAATATCTGGGTCTATTGTTGCTTCAACATCTTCTGGGTCACATACGGGACACCCAGGAACAGGCTGCGGATTTAAGTTATGCACTGGACAACTGTTACTAACACCAGCTATATCATCCCCGTTAGGTGGTTTCTGACAGTCACATTCCTCAGGACATATGCACTTAGGTTCTTCTTCTTTTTCATTCATTACTTTCCAAGCCTTTTAATAATATCATAGATATCATCAAGGTTGCATTCTAAGCGATTAAGATCATTGTACACCCTGTTCAACACACCATCTAGTTCTGGGGTTGGGGTATCTTCTTTTGCAACCTCTTCATTATCAAAACTCTTTCCTCTAATAAAACAACAAATCTCATTAATATTATTCTTAACTTCACATGACTTATCTAAGAGGTGGGAAGTTCTCTTCATTAACTTTTCCCACTCACTAGATTTTTCTTTTACTTGGCCAGTCATAGGGCTCCCACCCCCACACACAGCGCGAGCACCATCACTAAACTCCCTAACATTACCCATCTTGCTCTCCTTCTTCCTCGCAGCTAAGTTTCGTCCCGTCGTCTAGCACATCTTTAAGTTCTGACTCTAAGTATACCTTATCTGTTATCTTCATAACCATATCATACAAGT
>Ga0307928_10002888_pt1 | contig 13123 bp, 34 predicted proteins | sample AceLakmetagen232_FD_201815 | JGI IMG/M metagenome (GOLD analysis project Ga0307928, IMG submission 201815) | Saline water microbial communities from Ace Lake, Antarctica - #232 | ecosystem: Environmental > Aquatic > Non-marine Saline and Alkaline > Saline | place: Antarctica: Ace Lake... | reverse complement strand
TTTAGTTAATCCCATTTTAGTTCTTATCTCCTTTATGAAGTATCTTCAAATAACAACTATCACAAACATTTAAAGTATATCCTTCATCAGGTTCATCACATAAATCACACATCTTCTCGTACCTCCAAGAGAGTTCTATATCCAAACTTTGTTTGTATATTATCACACATTTTGTCTATCCTCCAATTCTATATTCATATGTTTTGCCCATTCTTTATCAGTTAATGGTCTTGTATTAAACTCACTTAGATGATTACAGGGTTGTCCGTAATTGTTAGTGTATGTATGATGGAATATGTGTCCATCACCAAACTTATCTGCAAAGTCACAGAACTTCTTTATCTCATCTACATTGATTATAACTCTTCCTCTTATCTTTTGATACATAGTCTCATCACCTTAACTACTTCTTTTCCTTGATTACTTAATCTATAATATCTCATATTACTTTTTCTATATGCAAACTCTACTAGATCATGATACATCAGTCTTCTTATACAAGCATACATCCAGTTGTAGCTCTTACCTAATATCTCAGTTAAATCTGTTATTGAACAATCTTGATGTTTACCTAATTCTATAAGGATGTGTAACCAACTATGGAATTTGAGGTTATTAAATACTTTAACATCTTTTCTTCTAAAAGTTGTATCTAATTTGATTAATATATCTTTTATTTCCATATTATTTCTACTATTTTATCAATTCCTATAGTCCATAATATCATACTACATATGAATATTATAATCATACAAATCCAAAATGTTATATCTTCTTTATTCATTTTCATATTTACTTATCCATATACACAGTTACCTAGCTTATCATACATACCACATCATAACACTAAGTATGTTCTTGAATGGATATGGTAAGATAAACATATATATAAATACTATTGTGATATAGTATATATGTTTAAATATATATAATTTAGGTTATTAAAAGTATATACAATACATACAAGCTCTATATAGTACATACTAGTACATACATAGGATTATATACATACATAATACATATATCCCCATAATAGAAAGACTTATATATAACATACTAGAATATTATACTATGCAACTATGTAACTATGTAACTATGATACTATGTAACTATGTTACTATAGACTATGTAGTATACTATACCTATGTAGTATGTAGTAATGCCATCTTAATACTAACTTCCTCATGATACCTCACCAAAGCCTTATCTATCCTATCCTTCTCTCCCTCTCTTGCCAGATTCATTAATAATGTTAGATCATCATCCAATAGCTTACGGACTATATGTTGCCTATGGTTACGCTTATAGAATACCATATTAATCTCTCTATTATCCTCTATGCCTTCATAATGCAAACATTCACCCAATGCTAGTAAGAAGCTAGGGTTAAGTTGTAATAATACATTTTGTTTCTCTTTTATCCTTTTACTATCAGTAAGATATACATAAGCTTTAAAAAAGTAATATCTTGTATCACTCTTAAACTTCTTATTCTTAATCTTATATGTTTGATCTATGGGATTTAGATCCAATATCTTAACAAAAGTTACCCCTTTAGGTAATAGTTTAAACAAATGTTTCTTTTTTTTCTTAATATCCTTCTCTTTTTTTAATTTTGTTTTTAATATATCTATACTCATAGTATCCTTATGGGGTAACTAGTATATAAACTTATCTACTCATTATTATAATTATCTTACTTAATCATTTATTCTACTAAAAATACATAGTAGTTTTATATAGTAAACTAGTGTAAAATAGAAAGGTTTATATAGTAGTACATATATCTATATATTAACAGATAACAAATAAAGATTAAGAGATACTAAAATGACAACAAAAACAATACTAAAAGAACAAATAAAAGAAGATGGGAGAAGGGGTTTATATCCTTCAATGGTGGGGATATTAACTGGTATGATCAAATGTAATAGTACTAATGAAGAATTAAGACAAGCGTTAAAAGAATTCAAAGAGGTTCAAAATGACAACAACCAAAGGATTAACACATAACGAAGTAAAACAATTTGCAGAAATCATTTTAAAGGCAAATGTTGAGCAATTAAAGGCTCTTAGAGTACAGATAACTAAAGCATTAATAAACAGAGGTGAACAACAATGAAACAAGAAGAAACACAAAAGGAAGAAAGAGAAAGAGTAATAACTAGAAGATTAGATGATTTTGCTTATCTTTGTATGCCTTTTGGCTCAAGGGACATAAGAGCTGCGATAGAGTTCTTTGATTCTTATGGATTAAATGAAGTTGAGTTATTTGAGCAAATAGAAGAGTTCTGCGATTCAACAGATATGAAATTTAAAGATGTTGATGTTTGTTATATTGCCTACGATTATATACTTCAAATGGTAAGAACTGATATAGATCAGATTATGGGCTTAGATATACAAAACGATATTTGGATAGACACAGCAGGAAACTATATGTGTACTACATACGATTGGAAAGATAAGGATTTAGAAACATTAAAGAAGAAACTAAAGAAAGCAACTAAAGAACAGAAAGAAGCTTTAAACGATTCTAAGTATTTAAAGGGATTCTTAGAATGTTTAGAAGTTGATTTAAAAGAGGTTGGCTTAGAATGAAATGTCAAACTTGTAACAAAGAACTAGAAGAAGATATTATGACAAAAGAATATATTTGTACTAATGAAGATTGCGATGAGAGTATAACAGGAATAAAGGTGGAAAAATGACTTATGGAAGAGGAACATTTAAAGGAATAGAGTTTGGTTTATATGGTTATGAAGACATTGATAGTGAAGAGACTATGGATAATATTAAAAGAGAGTTTGAAGATCAATATTTAAAGCAAATTAAGACTAATCTTAAGAAAGTAGGGATTAAGTTTATTAGTCTTAAATGGTTTAGTCCTAGAGAATACAACTTTGCTAATGATAATCTTGATTTAACTATTAGGATAGTAGATAAAAAGAAGATTAAAACAGCTATTCTTAAACATAAAACAGAAATAGATAAAAGACTATCTGAAAATAAGTCTTATAGTGGTTATACTTCATTAACAATTTATTCAGTAGAATCTGAACTTGAACTATTAGACAAACCAAACTATGAAATAGATTTAATAGTTTTATCTGAAATACTTAATATAGACTTTACAGACTTTGATATTAATGAGCATTTAATTACATTACCTGATTGTGAAGAATGTAATGAGTATTTTGATCAAGAAGATTTAAAGGAATTTGAAGGAGAATGGCTTTGTGAAGATTGTTTAAAAAAAGCTAAGGAGTTTGAAAAGTGAAATGCAAAGAATGTAATAGGATAATGGAAAGATTAGAAATACAGAATGGTTTGGGCTCTAGAGAAAGAGTTAGATACTTATGCGAGCCATGTGGTAAAGTATTTACTAAAGCATTTAAAGATGGTGGTATGATAAAATGAATGAAGAATTAAATTGTATGGGAGATTATGGCAATCATCTTGAGTGTAAGAATTGTTTAGTTAAAGCTTCATGCAAAAGCATATCAACTAAGAGGTGTAATAAATTGAAAAATCAAAGAAAAATAGAAGAAAGTGCAACATTTTTTGTGCAAATATTACATAAATTAGATACACAATTAAAGATTTATGAAGGTAAAGCACATAAATCATATATAGATCTATTTGAAGTTAGAAGAATGATGGTTAAGTTAGATAATGAAATTAGAAATAGAATCAATGAATCTAATAAAAAATTAGATTTGGAACATGGTGAAGCACAGAGCGAACCTGAACAAGATGAATTAACTAAACAAATAAAAGACGAAAAGAAAAGAGAATTAGCAAACGAATATGAAACTTTGGAGGAAACTAAAAATGAATAACTTAAAGACAATCTTTGCTAAATGTAGAATAGTTGGACTTGCTGGAATCAAGAATAGTGGTAAAACTAATAATTTAGTAAGACTAATCAAGGATTATAGACAATCTAAGCCTCATACAGACATATTTGCTTATGGTATGCCTATTAGTGTTATGACATATTTAAAGGGCTTAGATGTAAAAGAAATCAGTTCTATGAGACATTTAGTACATAAAAAGAACTGTATTTTAATTATAGATGAGTTTCAGAAGCTTAAGCTTAATGATAGAAGATGTAAAGATACATTAGATGAATTTATAGACTTTGTTTATCATAACAATGTGTATGTTATCTTTAGTAGTCCAAACATTAGAGAGTTTAATAGTGTAATTGGAGGAGTTATTGAACAATGGTTACTTAAAACTGTTAGAAAAGATATGTGTATCAATGGATCACAACTTAAGAAAGTAGTTGAAGAATATAATGGTAGATTTAAAAGTCTTGGTGCAATAGAAGTACCAAAAGATACATTATTATTAATAAATGATACAGAAGAAGTAATTATGAATTGTAAATATCTAGTAGACGCAGATAGTAAAATAGATAATCAAGGATTGTTTTGAAATTGTCAGAGAAATTGTCCATAATTAAATAAGAAAGTTTATATATCTTAAAAGTTCATATTTAAGTATATAGTAATTAAAAAAATTAAGGGAGTGTGTGTGAAGATGAAAGAATTAGTAAAGAATGATGAGATTATGGCAGAATGTCCAAGATATTTGATATGTTCTGCACCAATTTGTCCTTTGGATGAACTTAAGGATAGCAGAGTTAGATTAACTGAAGACGATAAGTGTAAAGCAACTAAAAGAGTAAGGATCAAAATAGGTGTCAAACATAAGCTAGAAAACTTAGGATTGACAAACCAAGAAGCAAGTGGTGTAAAACTAGCATATTCATCATTAAAAGAGTATGCAAAAACTAAGTTTAATATCACATAGGAAGCCCTATTTTAGGATTTTCCTAGAGTGGAAAAATATTAAAATGATTAAAAGGTGAAATACTACTTGGAGGAATAATAAAATGGAAAATAATCTGTATAATAGCATTTGGTGGTATCTAATGTTTGGAGATGAAGATGACTGATGAAAAGAAAGTAATCTCAGGTAAAGGTATTCTTAAAAAGATAGAATCTCATGTTACTGGTAAGGGGAAAGAATGTTATAGGGTTCAAATAGATGATTTAAAAGGATTTATATGGAAATTAAAGTTTGGAGACAATATAATCAATTTAAAAGGTGAAGAAGTTGTGTATTATGCTGAACAAAAAGGCTATTTCACCAATTTTATATCAATATTTAAAGGAGAACTAAAATGAAAACAAATAAGAGTGGGATTAGAGTAATAGTTAAGAGATCAGCTGAAAAGCTACAACAAACATTAACTAGATATGATAGGAAATATGGTGGATTTGAATTTTTAGGTTATAAACCTTTTCCAGTAATTGTAGGGGATACATCTAGAACATATTGGACAGCAGTTATTAGATTACCTAATAAAGTAATTAAAACTATGCCTTTGTTAGGTGAGAAAGAAGTTATAATAGAATCTGAAGCAATTACTAATGATGCTATAGGTGAAGCTACTACTGAACCTATGACAGAAGCAGAGAAACTAATTGCAGGATTGTAGTTTCCATTATGTAATGATAACAAATATGACATTTTATTACAATAGTATTTATATATTAGTAAAGACTATAAATTATGATAAGATAACAAGAGGTAAAACAAAAATGACTGAATTTAAAATGTATGATAAAGTGAAATGTAAAGATGGTTTAGGAATATTTGTATGTAAATCTGGAGATTCACAATGTATTATAGAACTAAATTATGGTGGTTGGAGAAGAGATTTAGATATTCCAAAAGAATATATTTCTAAATTAAATAATTACTATTCTTTTAGACATATAAAAGGTTTAGAATTAGTAGGAGACACTTCAAAATTACAAGAAAGAGCTGAAGAGAATATAAAGAACATTAAAATTCATGTTAGAAGTGAAGTTGAAAGTATATATGTTCAAGAGAAATTATTTGAATTAGGTGTAAATTGGTTTACAAAACCTCCTGGAGAAGCAAAATATACTGATAGTGATTATCTTTATGTGAATAATGATTTAGAGCTAACTAAAGGGGATGATCCTGAATGGTTTGAAGGGAAGCCTTACAAAGAAGTAACCCCTGAAGAATTATTGGGATATAATGATAAGACATTTAGAGAATTAACAAGTATAAACTTTAATAATGGAAATAAAATATTCAATAGAATAAACGAGGTAAAACAAATGGAAATAAAAAACATAAAACAAAAGAATTTAGTACAAGCAAAGAAACTATTTGAAGAAGAACAGACAAATGAAGAAGTAAAATGTGCACGAGATACATTAAGAAGTGCAGTAGATAATAGAGATAGACTTGATAGAGATATAAAAGTATTAGAAGAAGAAAAGAAACCTTACTTAGAAACTATATCTAAGATTATGGGTGCTAAATGAAGGTGACAAAGAAGCTTTTTAGCTACTCAATAAAACGTAGCGTGAACTATAACAGTGTAAACATTAGTGAAGGTATTGAATGTGAGTATGATGCAGAGGATACTAATGCTAAGAACATATTTGATAACTTAAAGAGTGATCTAAAGGCTGAAGTTAATAAACAAGTTGCTGTTGCAGTAGAAGATTTAAAGCCTAAGAAAGAACAAAAAGACTTGTTAGCATAATGTTATTTTCAAATAATTATAAGCTAGGAAGATTATATAAGAAGATTGATAATTATGAAATGATTATTGCTTTTAACAAACGTTCAATAAAACAATTTAAAGGCAAAATTAAAGAGACAAAAAAAATGATAAATGAATTAAATGATAAACTGGAGGATGAAAAAAATGAGTGAAATAATATATGCAGATTTAAAATTTTATGGTAGAGAATTTAAGAAAGATGGTGTAGGTAAGAAAGGTCCTTGGAAACTATTTGCTACTAAGTTTGCAAGAATAGGTGAAGAGAATCCACTTAAGTTTACAGCATTTGCAGGTCCTAAGAAAGGATTATGTATCACAACTTTAACTGAGGGTGAGACATATAATGTAGGGTATAAAAGTGAAGAGAAGACTTTTACTAATCAAGACAATGAAGAGATAACATATGATGCAAGAACTATCGTATTCATTAGTGAGATAAAAAAGGAAGAAGCTGAAACTACTAATGAACCTAAAGTAGAAGATGCTGTTGTTGATGCACCTACTACAGAAGAGGCAGTGGTTGATAAAGCAGACTTATTAACTGAACAACCAGGAGATAAAGAAACCATATTAAACACCCCTGTAATACATATAACTCCTACAGCGGATGAGTTAGTATGGTTAAACAAGCTTAAAGCATTACCTAAAGCAGCACTAACAGAAGCAGATGTTAAACACACGTTAGATGAAAGACTTAATCATCCTGGAGCAAATAGATTAGATGAACTTTATAGATGGTTCCAAGCCAATGGTGATAAGTGAATGACATTAGATGTAGTAGTAATAGATGACAATATTACAATAAGAAATATGATGGATGAGTACTTAGAGTCTTATCATGTAAATTCAAGAGTAACTGGAGATACAACTTACGCTTTAACTATGAAAGCAGACCTCTACTTAATAGATTATAACTTAGGAGAAAATGAAATGAATGGTAATGAAGTATCGGAAGCATTAAAAGAACTATATCCGGATGCTTTAAGAATATCTTTTTCATCAAACTATGAAGTTTATCAAAATAATTCAGAACTGTATGATAATTATTTAAGCAAACCATTTCAAACTTTCGAATTAGATGCTTTGATAGAATTTGCTAAATCAATTAATGAGTAATATTATAGAGATACGATACAATGAAACAAAATAAATGGAAAGGATGGCAGAAGAAGATGATTTGGTTTTTTGGAATTAGTCTTTTAGATTTACTTGGAGATTGGGTTTATTTTAAAATATATAATGTTCCTAGTCCAATGGATAGCACACTTGCTATGTTTTATTTAGCATTATTCATAATTCCTTTATTTTTTTTAAAAGATGACTAATATATTGCTTATACGAATCATATTAACTGCCCCTGTAGTTCATTAGTAGAACAAGCTGGGAAATATAGTAAGTACCAGTAGTACCCTGTCATTTAAACCGAAAATATTATTGGGACTATACCCTACAAGTAGGAAGTTAATGACTTTAGATGCAATTTCAGGCAGGGGCTTTATTATCGTAAAACAAAGGAAAAACAATGGAAATAGAAAATTGTTCAAATTGTAGATACCATGAATTAAAAGGTCATAGAACACCATGCAATTCATGTAGAAAGTTACCCAGACCTGATAATTGGGAAGAAGTATCATAATAGGAAGGAGATAAGAATGGAATGTGAAATATGCAAAATAATGAAGGTTGGATTTAATGCAAAGAAGTCACACACTTGGATTAGTACATGTGAAGAATGTGGTCACAAAATGGAATACTGGAATTTAAAATATTGTTGCCATAAATGTGGTCATATATTAGAAGTATAACATAAAACAAAGGAACTACCAATATCTACCAATGAATACCAAATTGGTAGTAATAAAACACAATACAATATCGTATTACAAAGGAAAAACAAATGGAATGTAATCATTTATCATTAAGTAAGATAGACAATGAAACTTATATGTGTTTCAAATGTAATAGTTCATTTAAAGTAATAATAAAAAAGGAATAACACATAAGGAAGAAAATAAGAATGGCATGGAAAAAGATTAAGTTAATTGGAACTAACAAACAAAAGGCAGAAACGTTTTATGAGTTATTAATTTCAGGAGATACTTTTTCAAATAAATTACAAGAGTTTGGAGTAAATGAAGATACTTTAAAATTATTAGATAAAAAAAAATTAAAATATAAAGTATTATGATACGAAGGCGATACAATGAAAGACAATACAAAATTCAAAGATAAACAAAAGAAGATTATTTCAGAACTTTTGATTTCAAAAGAAGAAGCAGATGAAATAAGAAAAGAAGCTAAAAAGAAAGGTAAACTGAAACTTAAGAAATCAGAAGCAAGGAACTTAGTTTATTGGTTAGATGAAGAAGCAAATCATAAGTGGAGAAAAGGAGGACATATTGGTATTGCAAGAGTCTATAATAAATTAAATATTTTTTTAAATAGACAAAGAAGATGGCAATGGAAGAAATATAAACTACCAAAATGATACGTAAATCCCCTAAGGAATGATACAATGGAAAAACTAAAAGATAAGAAGTTAGGATATGGTAAACTAATGAAAGACATGAAAGCAGAGAACTTTAACTTTTTTGGAAAAGATGCTTTAAATTGTGCTGAAGGAATTGTTTACAAAGAAGAAGATATTAAATCAGCAGTTGAATGGTTAAGAAATAAAATCAAATATATGGATACTTCAGAAGGACAAAGAAGATATCAATCAGAATTAATTGATGTTGATTATACTTTAGAAATAATAGATGAAGCATTTGAAGATATAACACAATAATACTCAAAAATGAAACAAAAGAAAATATATGCAGTTTTGCCATGCGATCTTATGGAATGGACACCTGAATTAGAGAAACGAATGACAGAAAAGAAAACAATATTAGGATTCAAGATTAGAGCAATCAATTTAGTCAAGGTTGTATTATATAAGTGAAGAAAAGCGAATGGAGGTAAAAGAAAATGGATGATATAACCTGCCCTTACTGTGAACATGGATTTGAATATCAAGGAGATGGTGTAGATAATGAGGCATATTTTGAAGAAGAATGTCCAGAATGTGAGAAATCATTTATGGTTAGGGCAGAATATTCAGTAGATTATTATTCAAATAAAGCACCCTGTCTTAATGGTGGTAAACATACATGGGAATCTATGTGTGGAGCACCTAAAGAGTTTTTTAAAGATAAATTCAGATGTAGATATTGTAACGAAGAGAAAATAATCAAAAGCGATACAACCTCAACTTTAAATAAAACTAAAGATTAACACTTAATGGTGATAATATGAAACAAAAGAAAGAATGTTATGTTGTAAGAAATGCAGATGCAGATTATGAATATATCTATGCAGTAGTTGCAGAATCAAGCAATGAAGCTAAGAAAATAGGCATGGGTTGTTTAGATTGTGATTATATTGATGTAAGAGTTAAGAAACACAAGAAAGTTGATGTTGCACATCTTCCATGTGGGGAGATTCAAGATTATTTATGGGCATTAAAGAATGGATTATATGGATGGATTGAAGAAACTTGTCCAAAATGCAAGAGTGAAGATGGAAGAGTTGAATGGGATAATGGATTCTTCTGTTCAAATTGTGAAGATAATGAGTAATAGGGTGAAGATATGAAACAAAGATACCTAAAAAGAAAAGAGTTAATCATATTATTAGATTTAAAAATTAAAGATTTACAAAGCAGACTTGAAAAGGTTAATGGAAATAATTATCCTAAGAAATGCGATTCAAAAGGATGGGAATTGTATGGCAAAATATCTGCTTTAGCTTGGGTTAAAATAATGTATTTAGATAATAAAAGTTTAGAGAAAGGAATAAAAGATATAATATTAGGGTAAGAAGAGGATACAAAATGAGAAAGAAAATAATAATCGATGTGGATTTATATGGAGAAACTAATAGGAAGAAGATAAAAATGATACAAGAAGAATATTGGGAAAATAGAGCGAAGGAACATGGAGATACTGTTAAAGCAGTAAACAATGATCTGTTAGCTGAACAATTAGAATATGAAGAAATCTTGAAATACATTAAAAAAGGAGATAAAGTTTTAGATATGGGTTGCGGTAATGGTTTGTTAATGCAATACTTAAAAGGAGAAGTAGGGTGTGAAATAGAAGGTGTTGAACTAACTAAATCTTTGAGTAAGATGGCAAGGAAGAAAGGATTTAAAGTCTTCACTTGCAACTCAGGAGATCCTTTCTTATCAGAAGAGTTTGGAGCTGAAGTTTTTGATGTTATCATAACCAAAAGGTTATTAGTAAATCTTGATGATGAAGATACTGGAGAAACGTTTAAGAATATTAAAACAATGTTAAAACCTAATGGAAAATATTTGATGGTAGAATGTTTTTGTGAACCATTAGAAAGAACAAATGATATAAGAAGGAAGATGAGACTTCCTAAGATTGAAGTTGATAAAGCACATAATCATTATTTAAATCAAAATATTATTGAGTTTGTTCCTATGAAATTAATTGAAACTAATGATTTCATGTCATTTTATTACTTAATATCTAGAACAATTAATGCAAAGATGTTTGAAGCAGATTACACTTCAACATTGAATTTAGTATCAGCAAGAATGGATACTAATGTTAAAGGGTATGCACCTGAAGTTATGCATATATTTAAAAAAAATGACTGATTTACTACCACCTGAGAAAGAAGAGAAGAAGTATGTAGTCCTTGCTAGAGGTAGATTTCATCAAGGTGCTATGCATGGAATGATAACTGGAGGTGGAACATTACCTTCTACTTGTAAGAAATTTGCATTTAAAATTATTCCTCTTGCTAATAACTTTGGTGGATGGGAACTACTTGCTTGTGATATGGGTGATACTATTAAATTTGAGAAATATACTAGGCATAAAGTAATACATGTTAAAGGAACTACCTCTAATGAAGTTAAAGATGCTGCACAGAAAGAGTTAGCAGAAGAATCAATGTTTTAATTAAACGCTAGACAGCACTTGTATGGATAAGGGGATCAATCTCAAACTCTCAGCAAGTAAAACAGCCAAACTATCGTAAGAGAAGACCAGTTGATTGCATGCGTTAATCATCCGATGTACTTGTTTGGTTGTGCTGGGCGATATTAATTACAACTCAGAGTTAGATGACTGAGTTAATAAAAAAAAGAGTAAAAGGAGGATTTAGATGATAGGAAAACAGTGCTGGAACAGCTTAGTTTTAGCTCATTTTAACCATGAAACGTATCATAACATATTAGCAGATGATAATTTGTATGGTGATGAGTTTGCTTTGAGTGATAAAATATCTACAGGATTTAAGTTAAAGAAAGGAAATAAGATATATTTCTTACCTTCTAGTTATGTTGATAAACTACCTATTAGAGTTAAATCTCATAAGAAGATTATAGATAGAACTAGTGTATATTATGCTGTAGAAGATGCAGCAATAGTAAAATTAGTTGGAGAGAATGTGTTAGATTTTAGATCTTTAGTAGATTCTTTTTGTAATTATGACCATACTAATCCAACTCACTTCTTACTCTATAAAATAATGAGTATATGTGCATATGTTACTAGAGTTAATTGGAGAGTTGCAACTAAAGCAGCCTTTGGTAAAGATAGTTGTTGTGATGCACTCAGAGATTTAAGTAACAACTGTGCTAGAGTTGATAAAGCTTCACCTGCAAAACTAGACTTTGTACTTAAGTTTCCATTCATATTGTGTAATGAAATAGCTAGTCTTAAGAGAGAAGATAAAGAAGTATTCTTACAATTTGGACTTAGTTGTGGTGCTAGACAAAATAAATATACAAAGCCTACTAGAAAGAGTAGAGGTACTAAAGAAATATATGATATTAGTAGATTAAGTCTATGCTTTACCTATAACGTTGCATCATTCTATAGAGAAAAGAGTTTAGAAAGCTTTGATGATGCCTTTCCTGAACAGTTCTTAGATAGATTCATACCCTTTAAACTGGATGGATTCATTAAAGTAGGACAATTCTTACGTGCAGGAGAGTTTGATATAACCAAAGAATATGAAACTAATAAAGCTCTATATATTAAAGTATTAAAACAGTTATATTGGCTTGTAGATAACCCATTTAAAGCCAAATATGAGGTCTCTGATGAGTTTAAATTTGGAAAAGGTAAGTATAGGTGGAGAAGTGATTTTAAGCTCTTATGTGGCTTTATATCAGTTTACAGTAAGGACAAGAAGGAGTATGATGGGTTATGTAAACAGTTATATGATGCACATATCAGATATTTGAATGATGAGATTAATCAAGATGATATATTTAATGAAGCTATGGTTGAAGAGGTAGTTAAATGAAACAGATAGAATTTGCTTATTGGAATAGACCTTATTTATCCATTAAAGGATTTTTATATCTCAGAGATTCTTTTAATATATGGGATTGGACTAGACATAGTAGTGAGATAATACAACAAGTATATGCACAACAAGAGGTGATTGAATAATGTTATTTTATAATTGGTTCAA
>Ga0307928_10002887_pt1 | contig 13126 bp, 21 predicted proteins | sample AceLakmetagen232_FD_201815 | JGI IMG/M metagenome (GOLD analysis project Ga0307928, IMG submission 201815) | Saline water microbial communities from Ace Lake, Antarctica - #232 | ecosystem: Environmental > Aquatic > Non-marine Saline and Alkaline > Saline | place: Antarctica: Ace Lake... | reverse complement strand
TTGGGTCCGTCTGTATCTCCTGAAGAACTAAATAAGATTGACTTTATTACAAATGAATTCATGGATTTAGTTAAGGATGAATATATTGCGGGACGTATTGAGCATACTCTGGTTTTAAAGGCTTTGGATCTTATTGATTTAATTGCCACTAAATATGGATTAGGGATTTAATAGGAGAAATATTTTTGAATGACTACGAAAAGTTCTTAAAACAACTTCAAAAATTCATAAAAGAAAATCCTGATATATCTAATAAAACAGAAATTGCGAAAGAATTAGGCACTACTAGGCACAGCGTAAGACGAGGTTTAAAAAAACTAAATATAGTATTAGAAAAGAGTGAAGATTTTTCTACTCAAGAGAGCATCAAATTAGAGTTAAAGCCGGGTTATGCTACATTAGTTACTGTCTCTAAACGGATAAAAACAATAGAAGATGCTTTGGATAAGGCTGACATTGATTTAGACGTATGGGAAGTAGATAGGGTAATTATTAATTCATGGGAAGTAGGAAGCAGAGGGCCGTTTAGAGCTTATGTAAGAATAGACCCTCTCTGGCAAGTTAAAGTCTGGCTTAAAAAGAAAACCATTAACGTAGTAGAGTTTGCTGAAGATTTTATAGCAAGGGTTAAAAAGCATTCTCCTAAATACACTATCGGTGCTAAGTATAAAAGAACGTGTAATAAGAATGCCGCTGAAATCAACATTCCTGACTTACATTTAGGAAAACTCTGTTGGGGCGATGAGACTGGAACTGATTATGATTATAAGATAGGCAGGAAGGTTTATCTCTACTGCGTAAACGAAGCCATCAAGCGTATTGAGTATTATAAACCCGAACTGGTTATCTTCCCAATAGGTAATGACTTCTTACATGCCGATAACTTACAGGGAACAACTACTAAGGGAACACAATTAGACGTGGACTCAAGGCAGACCAAGATATTTGGCGAAGCTTTAAAGCTCTTAGTAGAAGCTGTAGATAATATTCTTCATTATTATCCTAGTGTTAAAATTCCTGTTATTCCCGGCAACCATGATAAATTAAGTATGTTCCATTTAGGAGTCGCCTTAGAGGCGTGGTATCGTAATAATAAGAACGTTATTATCGATAATACTCCTAAGAGGAAGTATATTAAATATGGTACAAATCTGATTGGTTTCTCTCATGGTGGTAGGGACGATCCTAAAATTGTTGATTTGCCTTTAATTATGGCGCAGGAGAGGCCCCAAGAATGGGCCGATTCTACTAATAGAGAATGGCACATAGGGCATTTACATAAAAAGAAAGAAACTAAATATGTAGCTGGAGATACTTTTAAAGGTGTAAGTGTTAGGATTATTCCGTCAATAAGTGGAACAGATGCTTGGCACGTTGAGAATGGTTTTATTAAGGCTATACACAGCAGTGAAGTATTTGTATGGAATTATGAAGAAGGCTTATTGTCTGAACATACGATAAAAGTTCCGATGAAATTCTATAAGTGTGACCATGATTATTAATATATGCACAACAAACTCTCATCATATAATAATAAATGATGAGAGTTTGTTGAATTAATGGTATAAAGATACCCCCAACTATTTCTATTTTGGAAACTGTTGGGGGTATCAGCATTTTATAAATACAATATGAAGGTAACTCTTTACAGTCATTGACGTTATGGAACATTGCTTGTAAGAAAAATAGGGTAATTTTTCTTACAGTTATTTTGAGTATATATTAATCAGTCTCCTTCAATGCATCTTCGATATTCATTAGGAAATAATATTTTACAAGCCTGGCATTGCTTACAGCTCAGTTTATCTTTTGTATGTTTAAAGTTACAGGGTAAAAATAATTCTCTATGCTGTGAACTCAATTCTCTACATTCCTCTGCACACTCACACCTGGGACAGTTAAACATCCAGTTCCATCCCATCGAATATCCAACGCAGTAATCCTGTCCCATCTATGGCTTTCCTTATATATAATGAGTGTTTTCCAGAGCATCTATAAAGGCATCCACTCCCGCTGAATCTGGATCCCCCTCTTTTAATTTAACCACTCCCACACTATCAAAAAATGGAGCGCAAATCTTAGCTAACTTTATTGATTTAGCATAGGCATCTGCGTCTAAACAGATAAGAATATCTTTAATTCCTTTGTCTTTAAGCAATTTAATGTGGTTACTATTAATAGTCGAGAAGAATAGACCAACAGGCCAAGGCGTACTAATGTGATACTTATACGGCAGTTCTTTTAATCGCCAACAATCAAAGATGCCTTCTACAATAATAGCTGTGTCAGACGTTGTTAAGCCATCGTAGTTATATAAATAATCATGGATAGAGAAGGGGGGATTTAGATATTTTGGGTCTTGGTTATTAGTTATTCCCCGTGCTTGCCACCCCACCAATAAATCATTTTGATAAATAGGGAGAATAATTCTATTAGCATATTTACCAGATATGCATACACGAGCATCATTAAATATAAAATCACTCCACGTAAAGTTTCTACTCTCAATAAATCTATCAATTCTTTTATCCCCCCTCAAAGACTCAATGGGGACAGTAGAATCCGGCCACGAAACCGCCGTTTTCTTCTCATCAACTATTTCTTCTTCTCCCTGCATGATGTTTTGTATCCTTTCTGCAATAGTATTTTTATCTCTGGGCTTTCTTATGGTATGCTGTTCAAGCGCATTAATATACTCTACCCACGAGAAATTAAGGAGCTTCTTTATTAACCCATAGAAATTACCCTTCTTACTACAGCGCCAACAGGACCAGTTCTTATAGTCAGCAAAGATTCCTAGGTGATAGCTCTCATCATCCCCACAGAAGGGGCAGCACACCCCAACACAGCCTTCAGAAACATTTTTATGCTTAGTAGCCCAATCTACCCCATAGGATGAGAGAAAGGCGCATACGTCTAATGTTTTTAATAACTTAGTTGTAGTCATTGCCCTTTGGTTTCAAATGGTCCAAATTATTAAAGATAGCATATTTACTAGTTGGAGTGTCGTCTAGTTCTATGGACTTCTTTAGAAGGAGAGTTGCTTTTTGCAAGTCTTCCATTTTTAAAGATAAATAGTGCTTGGATGCTATACTCATAATATTATCAACTAATGATTGTATAAAAATATTTATATCCATATCTTTTAAAAATGTTTCTCTATAGGGCGAGACACTTCGATTTAATTCTTCTTCAATTGCCTTTGAAACAGTGAACAGCCCAAATTCTTCACTTTGGGTTATGAGAGTAAAACAACTTATATCAAAAAATGCATTATATTTAGTTTGATTGTCCAATAAAAACCCCACTTCTTTTAAAAGTTCTCCCAGACGTGAGTTTAGCTCCCCCGCTTGTTTGAGGGGACCTATTCCCGCCATGTCTCTAATCAAAGATAAATAAAGTATTACAGAAGAAAATTGAATGCTTTCCTTTGTCTTATTATCCATAATTTATCCTTTCTGCTTTTGGAGTTGGAGGTTCATGATGTGCTTTTCATAGTTTTGCAGGATGTCTTTTAACGCTTTAATGGCCTCATCCCTTTTCTTATCAGTAGGGGCGGTTGCTACGACTTCTCCATTTTGGAGGATTTCGTAGCAATGCCGTTTTCCATTGTATCTCCATGATAGTTTTTTCATATTTATATGTTCCTTAATTCAGAAAGTTAGAGATTCGTTCAATAAGATAATAACGCGGAGCCACTAACAGTTTAATATAAGCCGGAATTATGTTTAAACTACTAACTAAAAAGCATGTTAATACTGTAAACACACTTGCAACAGTAGAAATAGTTAAAATTAAAAAATCACCTTCTTCGTTAGAATTCCATAAATTAGATAATCTAGTAATTCCATCTTTATCTTTCTTTAAGTATATAATTCCCCAAAGAACTGGAATTCCAAATGTAAGTAATCCACATATTATTAGTTGAATTGTCATTAGCCAAAAATCATAGGCTAACAATTCCTGAACAAACAACGGGGCTTGTTCTACTACAAAGTTTTTAGTGGCCTCAATCCACGTCAATGCTTCTTTCATTATGTCTGCTGAAACTGCTTTAACGTCCATCGTTTTTCTCCCTTTAAAAAGATTTAAAAAATTGCGGGGCTGAGAGTTGAACTCAGAGTTTGGGCTTATGAAGCCCACGTGTTGCCATTACACTACCCCGCAGAAATTATTAGTAGCGGTGGTGGGAGTCGAACCCACACGGGAAATTACCCCACTGATTTTAAGTCAGATGTCTCATGCCACTTGGACTACACCGCCTTGTTTTTAAACTATTTATATTTCAAGTTCTCGTTTTCCAATAAGATTAATTGAATAATCTTCTGGGATGTCATTCAAAATTTCCAGTGTATGAATACGAGCTATTTCAATAGGGGCCGTATCAATGGCCTTTTCCATTGCATCTAAATCATCGTTAGTGTCTCTGCCAATTTTGGCAATTTCCTTCACCTGAATGGTAGCTTTTTCAAAGGCTTCGGATATGTTCTTTTTCAATTCTGGCTTCTGAATAATATCAACAATGCCACGAGAGTTCCTGAGAACGCTCCTGATTTTAGTAATATTACAATCTACCATAGCATCTTTAAGACGTTCCAGTTGTTCATTAGCCACTTCAAAAAGCTGTCTGGCAACAATGGACTCATCCTCACCACTAATCTTAAATACTAGAACATTGAATGACAGGCTGACATATTTACAGCCATCATTGAATGTAGTTATCTCTGCTTTTATTTCTTTAATGGTGCTCTCAAGTGCCTCTGTTTTATCGATGGTAACAAAGAAGCCACAGGGAATCTCTGGGCCTAAGTCACGGAGCTTCTTATAAAGAGAGGCTCGTTTAGCAAGCATCCCCTTCTGCTCACCCTTGCTATAGATTATTTTCTCTGAAGAATAGGATGCTTTTTCCCCATCTTCCAGATAATTCTCTTGCTTCTTATCCCCCTGATTATAGTGAATACATCCATGTGTTGAAACACCGCCGACTAAGAGCCACCCAGAATTTACTATTTCTCCCTTTGTAAGCATAATATTCTCCTTTTAAAAGATATTAATTAGCTCCTATTTCCAAAGTTCTACTTTCTTTCTGCCTTGAGGGGACAGTTACTTCTTCACTCTCATCAGATGCGTTTATTGCTCTACCCTTAGCCCATTTCCTAAGAGCTTCAATCTGCTCCTGATTTGTGTCCTTTACTCCTACAGCCCCAATTATATTATTGAGAATGTCTTTCGTATTTACTTTTCTATCTTTATTAAAGGCATCATAAAGAGCAGAGATTAAAATGGCTTCAATTTCTGCGCCAGTAAATCCGGCACTATTTTCTGCCAATTCTTTATAATTTAATTTTCCAACATTAGAGAACTTGGCTTTCATTACTTTAAAGATTTCTACACGCTCTTCCAAATTAGGAAGGTCTACAAAGAAAAGTTCATCCCATCTTCCTTTACGAAGTAACTCAGGGGGAAGTGCAGCAACATTATTTGCAGTGGCTATTACGAAGATTTCTCCTTTTTTCTCCTGCATCCATGTGAGGAACGTTCCGAGAACACGAGTGCTTGTGCCATTATCACCGCCGCCCCCCTGTCCAAATCCCTTCTCTATCTCATCTAACCACACAATGGCAGGGGCTACCGCTTCTATTGTACTCAGGGCCTTCCTAGTTCTTTCCTCAGAGCTTCCTACATATTTACTAAAGAGACTTCCTACGTCTAGACGCAATAAAGGCATACCCCAAGCTGAACCAATACATTTAGCCGCAAGCGATTTTCCGGCCCCTGCGACGCCTGCGAGAATTAATCCTCGCGGAGATGGAATCCCGAATTCCTTTGCCTTTGGACTAAATGCTTTTTCTCTATTTATTAACCATCTCTTCAATTTATGCATACCACCAATACCATCCAATCCTCGTGGGTCGGGGTCAAACCATTCAAGACCTACCCCACGAGAGACCATACGTTTCTTTTCTTCCAGAACATAGACTGGATCCAATTCTTTTTTACTAACCAGAGACCGAGAAACAGCTACCACAATATCATTTATTGGAAGGCCGATGGCCGCTTTTACCACTCTATCCTTTGCTTCTTCTGTAATATTTTTCTCAGCAATTACATCAGGTAACTCTTCAACAATCGTATTGATGGTTGTTTTTATTTCTTCAGGATTAGGTAATGCCCATTTAATTATAGTGGCATCTATAGAATCAACCGGAGGTTCTTTTTTATCTAGTATGATGATTTGTTTGATATTTTCTGAAGAGCTAAAGGGGATAATCCTATTACAATCCCTTAGCTGGCGATTAACGCTAGGGTCATCGAGGAAAGGAAACAGGCCTTTAAAGATATAAATAACACGTTCATTTTTCTTATCGTCTTTATTATAGACTTGTTTAAGGGCGGCTAAGGGGTCTTTAGTTGCTTCATCTTCAGCTAGTCCATAAGGATTTTCAACGGGCTGAATGCCCCTTGTGAGGGTCCACATACGGACGGAATGATATTTTAACTGGTCAGCTAATTGACTGATGTATCTCTCAATGCGTAATTCTTCATTGGAGACAATCCAAACAAGCCCGACCTTTGCACCAAATGCTACTTTAACATCACTTAAAGCCATCCTCTTCTCCTTTGTGAAAGAAATGTTTTGTTCTTATATATTTAGTATAGCTTTAAATTTTAAATAATGCAAGTAAAAGTGGGTAAGTTTTTAATTATTTTTGGAGATAAGGCAGATAAAGATACCGATAATAAAGAGGGGGAGTGCGGGTTGTACGGAATGATTATAAAGTAATCCTGAAAAGACAAAGCCCCATCCAATGCCAATAATAGTTCCAACAATATTGGATATATACTTATTCATTTTCTTCCTTTTTATAGCTAGTGCTGATTTTATTATTTTTTAAAGTTAAGCAAATATCTTTTAATTCACAACAAATATCTGATAGCTTGGCGGCAAGAACAACAAGTGCCATAAAAATGAAAATTTCCGTTACTCCATTCATTCTTCTTCTCCAATCCTTTCCTTCTTTAATTCTTCATATTCTTTTTTAGTGCAATAGCTAATTGTAGCTACCATAAGAGTTGCATCTTTAGGCCATTCAGGGGGGATGACTCCATTCATAAAGTCTTTGTTAGAGCCATTAAAATGAGTAATTCCTACTCCAGTAACTATCCAATCATTATAATTGGGATCAGGCTTACCAGCAGCAGGGAAACCAGCTTCAACATAAGTATCATGTAGATTTTTTGAACTATCTTTTTTAAAAAGAACCACTTTTTCACCTATTATTTTTGGTTTTTCTTCTTCTCTTGGAAGCCTCTGTATTATATTAAGGACAATCATTTTTTCTCCAGTTTATGTTGCTAAATTTATAATTCCCAGAATTATAGCTATAACGAAACAAACTATGGATAGTGCGAGAGAAGACTCTTCGTGAATCCATGTTGAAATCAGAAACCCCCAACCTAAGCTTAACAAACACAACTGTAATGTCATCATATTATTTTTTCTCCATCAGTTCTTTAACCACATCTCTATTCCGCTGGCTGAAACCGGCATTGCTATCACATTCGACGGTTTCAATATCATCACCATCAACTGACAGGGCGTTTACAATGTTTTTAGTGAGAGAAAGGCAACCACGGCCTTTCATGCCTTCAACGTGTGTTACGGTAGTTCCATCTGTATTAATGTAGGTTTTTATGATAACTCTTTTTTTAGCCATTTCCTTCTCCCTTTAAAAGAATTTAATAGATAATAGTGGGGGGCAGTAGTAGGCTACCCCCCTTTAAAGGAGCATGTTCTGAATATGAAAGAAGAGAACACACAATGATAATTTAATTTTCAACTAGAGCGATTGTTTCAACAAGAATATTTCCATTTTCTATATCCTTCTGCGTGGTGCTGATTGCGCCGGGGATGCGAGTATGCTCTTGCTTAACTACTTCGGTGGAATAATTCATCTGGAAGCGGTTATAACCACCACACTTACTGAAGATTTTATTCTTATCACCCGAATCTACAATTTCTATCATCTCCTGACCGTCTTTACGGTAACCCAAGTCGCCGTATCCACCAAATTGATCCTTAGTGACTACAATGTTGGCTTCGTCGGTTTGTCCACTATAGCCTTGAATTGTTACAGGGACATCATGGACATCTACGTTATATGCCATTTCCTGTAACAGCTTTACCAGAATTTCTCCGTCTTTCATCTTCGTCTTTACTTTTGTGAAATGACTCATTTTTCATTCTCCATTAAAGTTATTGTTTCTTTACACCTTTATAATACATTATTTAATTATTAAAGTCAAATAAAACTTTAATTATTTTCAAATTCCTCTTCCAGTGCTTTAAACTCATCTTTCATTTCAAGATATTCGGCTCTTCGGATTTCTTTTTCTTCTTTCTCCACTGCGTTATTACTCCTTGTTCCAATTAATGTTATTAAATTACTTTTAAAATAGCATGAAAAACGTAAATTATAATATCCTTTATCCTCATATATATCTCTTAATTTTATGAGATTATCAAAGCATCCATCTAAAGAAGTTTGAAAAAGATTGCCTATATGTGTGGTATATAATTCTTCTTCATTTTTGTTAAGTTCCATTTTCAAACTCCTTCTTTAAAAGAATCTGTTTATAATACTCAGGTAATCCCTTATTTATTACTAAATTACAATATGTTAGTCATACTTTTTTTAAAACATTGAGTGCATAACAATTTTCCCTTATGTACATGCCAATTTTCCCAACCATTTCCGCTTATAATTTTATTAGCAGAGTATGTAAATTCTTTTATTAATTCACTTGATGGGTGTCTATAAATATAGCCCATATCATAATTCACCGTTTTTGATTTTCCACAATTATTATCACAAAAAGTTTTAATTTCAATTTTCATGTTTTATTTATCCTAATTTTATTCAGACAAAAAAGTAATTAATTTTGGTATATTAAATTTTAAAGTATAGTATGACCATAGCGTTATCGGAACGCCGATAAGACATTGGATAATAATGTGCTGTCCGTACCAAATTGTATTTATTTTATTTCTAATTCGCATAAATTTTGTCATTTGTTCTTCATGTTCCTGCTTATAAGGACAGCTTGTAATTGGAGCCATCATCACAGGTCTAAGACTATTATCAGTGCCGGGGCATCTTATTAATATCATTCTTTGTAAATCAGTTGATTCAAGGCTTTCTTTTAAACATTTTTTACAAATACTTTTAACTATCATGTCTCATATCTCCTATAAATGTCCTATATTAAAAAGTGTTTCCTATCACCACTAATCTCCCTTCCCAAAGGATAGATTACTTTCAACGGGTAGGTTGCGCCGTTCTTAGTAATAATAGGAAACGAAGCAAGTTTTTATGTGTATACCCTTAACTTGCTTATTACCCCTGTGTCCCCTCTTTCCTCAAAGAGAGTTTTTCAGGAGCCCGGTCAGGCCCCACAGAAGGTAAATATTAAATAAGGTGGGATTGGGGGACAAAGAGAAGTACGGGAAAAGAAAACCAATCCCACCTAGAATATTAAATTGGGGGAGCCCTCTGCGCAAAGGTATCTCCCCACTCATTGTTAGCATCCCCTTTCCAAAGGGCAGGATTTGAGCGGTTGGATTGCCGCACTAACAAATATTGGGGGCCGGGGTGGGGTTCAGACCCACCAGAGGGAGCTACCCCCACAGAAGCAGTCCTTTATTGGATTCCTTCTGCGCGTTTATCATCTTTGCCACCCGACCATAATTATCAAAGAACATATATAGTATATCCTATTTTATCCTCAAATGTCAAATGAAAATAAGAAATTTCAGGATATTTTTTTATTCTGTATATATTTAAGGAGCCTCTCAGCCAATTTTGCGTCATCTTCCAAATTCAACAGGTTCAATTCATCCTCTGAGTCCTCAATGATTATATCACCAATCAAACAATGCTTAGTCTGTCCGTTCCGTACAATCCTGCCAATACATTGTTTTCTCTTAATGATACCGAGTCTCAATATGGAATAGAAGAAAAGCACGGATCCCATCTGGAGATTTAAGCTCTCCCCGCCTGATTTTGGATGTGCCACCAACACCTGCGTTTTTCCCTCTCTGAATGCATTAAGCTGTGAAGTCTTGTCCTTGATTTCACCCCTGACGGACGAAAAGGTAATGTTATTTTTTTTAAGGACTTTTTCAATCATTCTCCCCTCTATGATAAAGGTATGATAAACAATAATCTGCTCTTCCCCACATTCAAATATCCAATCTATTAGGGCATCCATCTTAGGATTAGATTTTAAATATTTAATCTTCCCATCTTCATCCTTCTCAAATCCATTTAAAATACGGGCAATATTCATAGTTTTTTTCATAACATTGCCAGCATTAATTTCTCCACTAGCTATCCTGCTCTGATAGTCTTTTATACATGCTTGTAGCTTTGTTTCCTGCTCCGTAGAGAGCTTAACTCTACGTGTCTGGTATGATTCCCTGGGTATGTCAAGACACTCGCTCCTAGAGTAGCGTAAGCATCTATTATCAAGCAGTTTGAATATCTTTTCTTCCGAGCCTTTCTTAATTCTCCAGTTAAAATCAGACTTCTTAAAGTACTTACTCCTGAAATGCCAATAGTTATGTCCCAATGTAGCACCCCCATCTAATATCCAGAGTTGCGCCCATAAATCTAACAGGCTTTTGGATGTGGGAGTGGCTGTAAGCATGATGATTTCAGGGACAGATTTAGCTATTTCCCTGAGACAAAGGGTTTGAAAGGCATCCTTATTTTTAACATTATGAGATTCATCTATGATTAACATATCAAAGTTTTGTTTTAGTATGGTATGTATGGATGGAAGGCGTTCCTTTTCAATCTCTTTTCCAGTTTCATCTAAGACGGGACGTCGGAAACTAAAGAGAGTTTGTAGGCCCTCGTAATTTAAAATTAAAAACCTAGTGTTGCTCTGCAACAATTCTTTCCGCTTATCTTTATCATAATGATGTAAGATTGTATAATCTTCATTCGTGTGTGTTTCTATCTGCTCTGTCCATGTATATACAGCGGAGTTTGGACAGACAATTAGGACTCTTTTTTTATCTGATATAAGGGCAGACACTAAGGAAATCCAAGTTTTACCTACACCAACATCATGTAAAAATAGACTTTTTTGCTTATCTTGGTGGAAAAGCAAGGACACCGCCTGATGGTGGTAAGGAGATGTTTTAAAGTCTATTCCTTTTAATATATAATTTATTTCTTTGGGTGTTAAGGCTTTATAATCTATGTTACTGCTCCTATAATTACCAATGCTTAGCGTTAGAAATTTCTCTCATAAAATTAAAGCTTCCTTCCACATCATCTAAACTTCGACGATGATCATCACTTATAGGTTTAATTATTCCTAGTAATTCAGTTTTGGAAAAAGTGTCTTCATTTAATTTAATTTCCATAAATGTACCAATTTCACCACTAACTTTTTCATATTCCTCTTGTGCGTATTTTTTTATTTCAAGTTCATTTTGTGTAAAATCTTGATTATTTTCCATTTAAGCCCCCAGAACTTCTACTTTAGCGTTTTTAGAATTAACAACAAAAAATGGCCCTGTGACTCCTCCAGAATATTCAGCCGCCGCCCTTAGACCTATGTGTAACCTTTCCAGTGGTTCTAATACTCCTTTAGTAGAATACATAGAACCTAAAGCTAATCCATCACCACAACCGACAGCATGATAATCACTTGAAAGCTCTGCTACTTGAAAGTCACATTGTATTTCAAATAAACATCCTTTGTAGCCGACTAAGAAAAAGCCTCCATGCTCTGTATTATTTTGAATAGAAGTATATCCACCTATTTTAAAAGCTTTTCTTATTACCGAGACGAATTTAGTAACCATGAATTCGTGAAGCGTTATCTTATCTGTTTTTTTGTAGATGGGAAATACTACATTATAATTTAATATCTGCCCCATTCTAAATGATGAAGTAAATCCTATAACATATCCCTTCTTGCGGAAGACTTTCATATCTTTTCTAATTTGAATTGCAAGGGTATCTACACAAACTCCCGCCGAATCCCCGGCCATATAAATAATATCTTTATCCTTGAGTCCTATTATGCAGGTCATTTACTGTTCTCCCGGTCTGCTTTGTCATCTGTAATTTTCTCAAACATAAACCACATAAGAGTACGTTCTAAGTTATCCCTTATCCAATCACCAGTATTGTGCCACCCACAGCCCAAATATTTCTTTTGGTGTCTGGCCCCATGCTTATCAATAATAATTCTTTTATCACCGTCTGCGAGAATTACTGATTTTTTGTTTATCCAGAATTTTAAATCACTAAATTTACCTGTCATTTATTATTTCCTTAATTTTAAACCTATTTTTTGAAGTAATGGTTGAGCTTGCTCCCATGCTTCCATGATGGGTAGTTCAGTCATATATAGAGGAGTGTGGCTTTCAAGAAGTAACAGTAATGAATGATAATAATTCTCCATCATTCTTTCAGGCATATCTGTATTATCTACAATGACTTGTTTAATCCCGCTTTGAATAATAGCCCTTGCACAATCTGCACAGGGGATACCATTAACATATAGAGTACAACCCTTTAAAGCAACGCCCACACGAGCCGCATTAAAGATAGCATTACGCTCTGCGTGACAGAACCAGTGAGATTTAACGGGCCTTTCCTGTTTCCATTCCTGAGAATCATCTGTCCCCCTGGGGAAACAATTATATCCAGTAGACCGAATCTCTTTATTCGGCCCAACTATTACACATCCAAACTGCCTTGATTTATCCTTGGAACGTTTTGCCAATACATGGCAAATTTCCATGAATGTTTCATCCCACGTTGGTCTAGTACCCATTATCATACCCCAAATCATCCCAACATCCATAATCAGCATTAACTTTATTATCAAAAATTCTTCGTCGTAAGTCACCTCTAAAGCCATCACTTGTTACTACTATCATAACCATACCCTTTAATTCTGGATAAGGACTTAAATCAATATGAGCCAACCAATTTAAATAAGTTTCTGATATACCTCCTAAACGAGTTCCTTTATGTTTTCCAAATGGCATTATATAATTTCTTGCATTTTCACTTTGTTTTTCTTTCATCAAATAACC
>Ga0307928_10002885_pt1 | contig 13129 bp, 15 predicted proteins | sample AceLakmetagen232_FD_201815 | JGI IMG/M metagenome (GOLD analysis project Ga0307928, IMG submission 201815) | Saline water microbial communities from Ace Lake, Antarctica - #232 | ecosystem: Environmental > Aquatic > Non-marine Saline and Alkaline > Saline | place: Antarctica: Ace Lake... | reverse complement strand
AAGAATGAAGGGGAAGATTGGGATTAATCTTTCAAGGAAAGAGAAACATTTTTAGGGATTTAATCTACCCCAATAAAGATGAAGGTGAGAAAAGATGATAGATGTAATTTGTGACCATTGCAAGAAAGACATAATAAATCCAAGAACAGAGTTAAATAGAAACTTTAATCAAGTATTAGGGGATGATGGGAAAGTTGAAGCAGATTTATGTAAGTCTTGTTATAAGGTATGGTGTGAAGAATTAGAAGGAATTGATACAAGAAGAAATAAGACACAAAAAGAAGAAGAGATTATATTTAAACTTGGTTTTCTACACAAAATCTCTACCAATAAAGAATTTAAGGATGGTGAAAAGAAATGAAATCTTTGAATCATACTTGTGTTGAGAAATTACCTTTCTTATTAGGATTGAAAAAAGGTGACCCTTACCAGACAATTAGAAAAGCTTGGGAATATCAAAGTTTTAAAGGTTATAAAGGAAAGAATTTTCCTAAACCACCAAAATTCAAAGTAGGAGATATTGTAGATTATGGTTGGGATTTTAATGATGAAGTTAAAATAAGTCCAGAATGTTCAGGTTCTTTTAATCCAAAAGTATTACATAAAATTCTCCATAAAAACTTAGGCAAGATAAAAATAACAGAAGTGTTTAAGATTAAAATTATAAGAACTAAAGTGGATAAAAATTGGTATAACATAATTGATGATACTGGAAGTATGTTTGCATTCCTTAATGAAGAAAGAGAAAAATTAGCAAAAAGAGATGGTTTTAATTCAGCAGAAGAAATGTTCAATTACTTTGATAAGAAATATGATTTAAGCACACCAAAGGAATTTTATGTATATAGGGGGATAGTACAATAATGGTAGGAAATCGTAAAGCAGAAACATTAAGCCACTCAGTGATCAAACATTTAGTTTGTTCTATCCTGGAAAGAGCAGGTCATAAAGCATTTATCGAATGGGATAATAAACTGGGAGATATCTTTGATGTAGTTGATTGGACAGATGGATTAGTCTATGAAATCCAAAGCTCAAAAAACAAAAAAATTGAAGCAAAAAAACTAGAAAGTTATCTTACTTACTCAGGAATTAGAGACGTAATATTCATCTACACAAATGATTTCAGACCAAGCCTTCAAGTTCAAATAATGTATAAATTATTAAAAGCAAAACTAGGATTTAACTTTCCAGAAACAAGCAAGGGGTGGCAAAGTTGAATGAAAAAGAATTTGTTAGTAAAAGAACAAAAATAATAACTAAAATGTTAGATAATCCAGATAAATATGGAATTTATCCAACAACCAAATGCTTCAAAGAATTAGATAATCTATTTAGAGAAATAACAAAAACACGAATAGAAAAAATTAAACTACAAGCTATTATTAATAAAATAAATTCAAATGGAAATCTAACCTATGGTTACAAAGAAGATGTAATTGCAGTTTTAGAATATTTATTAGGTGAAAGAAAATCATTAGATGGACTAGACGGACTATAAATTAATTCAAAAACAACAAAACTAAAAAAATGAGCTCAGACAGAACAGTAGAAGTTAAAGATATGCGAAATACAAAGATGTGTCCTAATTTATTTTGCAATATAAATTTAAGAAATATAAGCAACAAAGAACTATATAACACTTCACTATCAAAAAAAGAAGCAGAAAAAGTCCTTGAAGGACTAACGAGGTTATTGAAATGAAAATAGAAATAGATTATAGCGAATCAGACAGATTTACAACAATGATTCTAGATAAAAAACTTTCATCTGAAGGAGTATTCAAAGGGTCTTTTACAGATTTCCTGGCTCTGATGACTGAACTAAAAATAGAACTGGAGAAACGATGATACTTTGTTTCCATGAAATCGGACAGGGAAATTCAAAATATATAATTAGCCCTGAACAATTCAAAAAAGTTTTAACAGATCATCCCGAAGCGGAAATACACTTCGATGATGGAAGAAAAGGAATCCTAAAAGCACTGCCAATTTTAAAAGAATTCAAAAGAAAAGCGACAATTTTCCTAGTGCCTAACTTTTTAATGAAAAAAGCCACTGCAAATGAATGTTACTCTGATTTCCTTACTATCGAGGATGTAAAAGAGCTGCTAAAAGAAAACGTTTTTGAAATAGGCTCTCATTCATTAACACATCAAAATTACTTAACTAAATTAGATTATTTTGGATTAAGAAATGAAATTGTAGAATCAAAACGATGGCTCGAGGATATGTTTAATAAAAAAATTACAAAATTCTCATACCCTTTCGGAGCTGCAAATGAATGGACTAATCAAATAACAGAGAGACACTATGAAAAAATTTATACATTAGATAATATTCACGGAATCAAAAGAACATTAGTTATTAACAGCGCCAATTCCTGAATGGATATCACCTTCAAGTCGAAAAGTCACCCGGGGTTTAAATGTAATTTCTATATGGAATTCACCTCTTTTTCCTCGTTAGTTAAACTCGACTTTAAACCATTCAGGGGGCGACTCTTTCAAATTCGCTAAACAGTACTTGAGCAGTGAAATCGTCGTAACTTAAGTAAAACAACCAAACTATCGTAAGAATGGACAATGAATTCCCATCTGTTTGGTTGGCTGGGCGATTAAAACAATGAAAGAAGGATTAAAAAAAACAGGACTGAATTGTAAAACTTGTGGCTATGAACTTTTAGCTGCAAGAGATTTTATATTTTGTCCTAATTGCAAAAAAAGAATTAAACCAACAGTTTTAAATATTTTAAAAATAAATTCTTAGTATGATACTAAAAAAGAAAGCTCTACCACTTCAAGCCAGGAAAGCATTAGGCTTTAGAGGAGCAGTTGGAGTTCGTTCTTGTTTTATCTGTGGAATTACAGAAGAAAACAATTTTGATAAATACGGAAAACTACAACAATTAAGAGTGGTTTCCCGAAGTAAAAACCTAAACGATACTAGAACTGGAAACCACCTGTTCATTTGTGCGAGGTGTAAGATTTGATTATTACAAAAAAAGGAAGAAATCCAATAGGAATGTTATTTCCATTAGTTAGAAAAACAAAACCAAGAAGATGTGGAATTACAGGACAAACAGAAAAAAACCAAATGCCATATCCACCTCCCTGGCTAAACAGTCATAAAAATTTCAACACTCCAAAGAAATATCCTTTAGAAATTGACCATATTGATATGTCAGAATGGCGTGGAGTCTCTCAAAATCTTAGATGGCTTACAAAATTAGCTCATATAGAAACAACTAAATTTCATCTATTTCCTTATCGTAGGCCTATTGTAAAAAGAGCACCTACAAGAAAATCAGGAAATTACTTTAGCTGGGAATAAAAAAGTTTATATACTTGCTCAATAAACAACTAAATATGAAATCTTTATCTGAATTATCAACTCAACCAGGAAAAGGACAAGGTTATGGATTCCCTGCAAGACGAGCTGGAGGAGCTGATTCATGTATCTGTCCAAAATGCAATTATACTATACCTCACCAAAGAGGTTCACCATGCAATAGTCTCAAATGCCCAAAATGTAATTCACCAATGCAAGGCAAATAATTCTAACAAATTTAAATAAAAAAAGAAAAGTTTATATACTTTATCTGTATTATACAGAATAAATTAAATAAAATCTGTCCCAACAGAAAAGCAGGGGAATTAAATCTCCTCTGCTCTTATACTCAAATGACAAACACAAATCCCAACACAGAAAACCTGCAAAACGACGCAAATACAAAGCATGGTTTCTATCATGATGGATTCTTACCATGCGACAAATGCAGTTTAACTGACTGCCCTAACAAAGATAAGTTTAAGGATCATCGCGGAAGGTCGCGATGTAAAGAAGAACTAGACTTCTTCGAAAAAACTTCTCAGGAAATAACTGAAAATTTTCAACTAGATTCAAAAGACCATTTCCAATTACCTCAAATGATTATGACTATGATTAAACTAAAAAGAATGAACCGCTTTCAAGCAGAAAAAGGCCTGACCGGGACCACTCTTCTTTTTAATCCAAAAACAGGAAAAGAACATGAGTTTGACACTCCTGGAGTACTTAACAGAGATTCATTCTATGCTCAAAAAGGACTGCTTTCTTGGTTAGATTCTTTGAAACTATCAAGACAGGCCAGAGATGCAAAAGATGGAATAGATATCCTTGCTAAGATGATGGCTCAAGAAGCGAAAAAGAAAAAATGAAATGGAAAAAGAGTTGGACATAATGGATAGAAAGCCAGTCTCAAGTTCTAACATCAAAGCCATAGGCTACAATGAAGAAGAAAATCTTCTTGAAATAGAGTTTCAAACCGGAGCAGTCTATCAATATCAAGGAGTTAATATTCTTTTATTTAATGAATTAATGAGTGCAAGTTCAATAGGTTCTTTCTTTGCAAAAACAATTAAGTATCAATTTGCAACAAATAAAATTGAATGAAAATACAGGTCATTCGAGTTTTTACTTCTTAAATATTATTCGAGATTGTTCTGTTTGATGGTACAAATCAAAACTATCAATCATAATCAATCCTTCCTCTAAACAAAATATAGGTATGTCCTCACACCTTTAACTTAATAAGAATATTATGTCCACACAGAAGCATATTTCAGGTAGGGAATACCTACGTTATGTACAGTTACTTTCGTTACGATTACATCACCTCGAGCTTTAACCGAGCCTAGTCTGTACGATTGGGTGTTATGTCCGTACATACAGTTACGTTCTCACAACACACATCACACTACTCTTATATATATATCACAAACAATATACTATTATCCACACTATTAGGGGGGACAAAACAAATAATCCACACAATCCAGCTCTGGCTCAATTCACTCCCAACCTCCCTTGAGCCACCGCACCATCCACTCGCATTAGCTCGTTCATAATCCCACCCAGAAACTCAGCCCTTCTCCGCTAAAGCTACACCCATACCGCGAACATACGGCATGGGACAGGGTGACAACCTCAAATTAGAATAACGGTTGTAACTATGCAATTCACACAGAACCTGAAAAGGTATGAAGGCTTCGCTCTTACTTCATACACTTCGCTTTGCTCAGCAACTCTTCAGAACCTGCGGTCTTGCAAAGCTGAGTTCCTTCCACCCTTAAAGTTTCCTTCGTTTGCTTCGCAACCAAAGAGATAGATACCCACCCCCTAACCCCCTCCCTAAGGAAGGGGGAACAAAGAAGAAAGAAAAGAAAAGGGAAACAAGAACCAAGACTTCAATACAGAAGGGGAGAAGTCTCACACATACAGGTAGGGACAGGGACACAATCTAACTCTATCATTCGCTCAGGCTAAAGCCTTCGCTCAATGAATCAACACAGCTCGAAGCAAAGCTTCTCGCTTAAAGCCAAAGCTTTCCGCTCAGGCTAAAGCCTTCGCTAAACAAAACAAAACTTTCTTTAAATCTTACATCAGTCTGTGACACAAGGTTGCTATGCAAAGGCGCTACGCTAAGTAATCTGACTGCGTCAAGCTAAGGAAAGGAGAAGAGAAATAATAAAAGGAAAAGGGAAACAAGAACCCAGACCTCAATACGGAGGGAATGTAGTCACACACCTACATAGGGGGGGACAGTTGACTCTCTTATAATGCAACAGCTTACGTTGATTCAGCAAAGCTTCATCAACTTCAACTAAACAATTCATTAACATTAACTAAACAATTCATCTACTTCAACCAAGCTAAAGAATCGACAGACTAAAATAATTTAAACTCAAAGCTCCACTTAAAAAACTCTAAGTGTGTGCTGCTGTGCAGAGAAGCTAACGCTAAGGTAGATTGACTACGTCAAGTGTGAAGAGAAAGGAGAAGAGAAATAATAAAAGGAAAAGGGAAACAAGAACCCAGACCTCAATACGGAGGGAGAGTGGAGACTACAGACAGGGGAGGAGGCAGGGGTACACTTAACATTCTAAACCAATCAGTTGATTCAGCTAAGCTTGATCAACAAACAACAACAACAAACTAATCTAATTATAATTAAACTAATCAAAGATTAATCTCTAAAGAATCGACAGACTAAAATAATTTAAACTCAAAGCTCCACTTAAAAAACTCTAAGTGTGTGCTGCTGTGCAGAGAAGCTAACGCTAAGGTAGATTGACTACGTCAAGTGTGAAGAGAAGAAAGAAGAGAGAAAAAGAAGGGGAAATAATAACAAAGACCTCCGTAAGGAAGGATTTCCTCCGAGAGGGAGGGAGTCATATAGACATTTGGTACCCTCTAACGCCTACAACATTCTACCCCAATATAAGTTTTTTTCAAGATGAACTAGCGCTGGACTCGCCTCGCTCCCCAGCTGACAGAATCTTACGCTCACTCCGCAGAGCCAGAGGCTGAGCTGCACTCGGAACCACAACTGCCAATCCCACTCGTGAACTCGTTTTCCAATCGGCAGTATGCGCCTACGGCGCAGGGCTTCGCCCTAGAATCACGTTCTATCCAGCCCTTATCATACAAGAGATAAGTTTATAAGCAATCAAATATAACATTTCTTATATGGCTGAAACAAACTATACAAGAGCCAAAATTGACAAAACATTCTTCATGAACGAATACCTTAACTTTAATCCACGAACTGACCAAACACCAGTTGTAACTGCGATTTCTCAAGGAGCTAAAAGAATTTTAATTAACAAAGGTAGAAGATGGGGCGGAACTAAACTAACAACAGCTATAACAATTACTTTAATGTCTCAAATGCCAGGTTTAAAAGTAGGAGTATTCTCTCCTGGATGGGATGAAACAGAAGTATGGATGGACACATTTAACGAACATATGGAAAGAAGCAAACTAAGGTCAAGCCTAGAAGTCGACGACAAGATGAAAAAAAAGTTTAGTAACGGCAGCATTTTACTGGGCAGAGTCCTAAGCAAAACAGCGCAAGGAAAAAGAGGTCGAGGTTATGATTTAATAATTTTCACAGAAGCTGCGTTTATTCCTGATGATGAAATGCACGTAGCTAGACTAAGCAAACTAGACAATCCTAATGCAATAGAAATTTTAGAAAGCTCACCAAACGGACTAAATCATTTTTGGCGAAGCTTTAATGATCCTGATTTCATAAGCTTCAAATGCCCTACAAAATTAAATCCATTAATAAGTCCAAAAGAACTAGCCAAAGAAAGAAGCTTAATGACTGAAATACAGGCAAAACAAGAACTAGATGCAGAATTTATTGATGATAGTACAGCTCCATTTCCACAAACTTTAATTGATGAATCAACAAAATCGAGTGACCTAGAAAAATATTGGACTCACTGCGAAGACAAAACAGCGGTTTACGTAGCAGGACTGGACCTGGGAAGAAAAAGAGACAGGTCAGTAATGTTTATCTGGAAAGTATTGCCTAAAGGACATCTTCAAGCGGTCCATATAAAAGAATTTACATACAACCCTGAAGACCCAAGATTCTGGAGCAAAGTAATTGACCATTCAGAATATCTATCTAAAGATTTCAAAATTGTAAAATTACTTGTTGATTGCACAGGACTAGGCGATAAAGTTGTTATTGATATGAAAAATCAATTTAACGAACACCAGGTAAACACAAGAATAGAAGGTTTTAATTTTACTTACGCAAGTAAAAATAAATGGGAAGGATTGATAAATCAATTCTCTCTAAAATTTGAAAGATACTTAGTTCATTTTCCTTTCCATCTGGAATTTATCAAACAACTAAAAAGCATACGATTCAATTCACAAAAAGCTCTTTATGAGGCTATCGGTAAAAGTCCCGATATAGTTATGGCTGCAGCTCTAGGAGCAATGGCCGCACCAAATCATACAAATTTTTTTTACTCAAAAGCAAATGAACCAACAAAAATAGAAAAATTGGGTGGAGTAACTTCTTCTTATGGTGGACTTTAGAAAGATTTAAATAATACTTAAAATATATATTACTTTCATGCCAAACAAGTTTAAAAGATTTCTAGCAAATTTAGCTTTCCAGAAGCAGACAGAAGAGTCACTTCCATGGTCAGTTGCTTCAGATGATAACACAGAAATTGCGTTTTCTGACTCAACATATTTTCAAAAGGCAGACGGAAAAAAAGAGCTCGAAATTCTTTATAGAAATTCATGGCCAATAAAAAAAGCCGTCAATGTTAGAGCAAATTTGCTTTCTTTTAGAGGAATGAAGATAAATTATAAAAGTGATAAAGCAAAGAAAGTAACTAAAAAATTATTAATGTCTATGCACAAAACAAGACCAATGTTAGGTTTACAAAATTCTTTCAAAAACAGATCAATAGATGTTGATATTTTTGGAAATTCATTTGACGAACTTCTTTATACTCCTGCAGGAACACACAAAGAACCAGCTAATCCAGAAAATGCAACTGACTTATTAGGATGGAAACAACTTCATCCTATTAACATAGATTTTCAAAGAACTCAAACAGAAAGAATAAGATTCAAAAATAATATTCCTATAGGTTGGGTTTACAGACAAAACCCAGCAGAAGGTTATAAAAAAATAAATCTTCCACTCAAAAGAGTTGCTTATTGTAAATACAATCAAGTAGGAGACGAACTTCTAGGCATGAGCTCAATAGAACCAGTTTTCAAAACAGCAGAAAGAGAATTAAAAATCGAAGAAGGAATCACTCAGGGGATCCTAACTCACGGAAACCCACTTCATGATGTCATAGTAGGAGACGAAAGCCATCCACCAACTAAACCAATGATTGATGCAGTAACTGATGAAGTTAAAGGACTGAACAATAAAAGTGAATATGTTCATCCTCCTTGGATAAGAGTTGGACAAATAGAAGCATTTTCACTAGGAAAAGCGCCTAATTATCTGCAACCATTCATAACAGGAATAGCTGCTGCATTTGAAGTTCCTGAATTTGTTTTAACAGGAAGAGGCGAAGGAACGAATAAAGCAACAGCCCAGGTAATGATAAATTTTATACATCAAACAATACAACCACTGCAACAAATTCAAGCCATGTATTTCGAAGAAGAAATACTAGCGCCACTTATGAAACTCCATAAAATAGATGAAGTTCCAATGATTGAATGGAATGATGTTCTTCCTCGTTCAGTAACCGATTACGCAAATGTAGTTAAAACTCTTACAGAATCTATGGTCGGTGGAAAACAAATAGTCACATTTGAAGAAGCCAGAGAACTAGCAGGATTAGACAAAGAAATTTCATTCAAAAAACAAAAAAAAGGAGAAGAGCTAAAAAAAGAACCGCCCAAAAGGGAATGTCAAACTCTAAAAACTCCATGAATGGAAACAGCTCAACTTTTAAAGGATAAAGAAAATTATGATCCTTCTAAAATAAATAACAAAATTCTTTTTAACGACCACAGAATAATTCATGCCTGGTGGGATATCATTCTAAAAAATGATAAAATCAAAGGATGGTCAAAAGAAGATGTTTATAATGCTCACAAATTAATTGCAAAAGAAATTGTAAAAAGAAGTTTTGAGCATGATACTCCTTTGTCTTCAACTTTATTTAATGAACCAAGAGATAACAAAACAAAAAAAGACATGATATTCTTACCTTCTATTCTAAAAGCATTTAATGATGATATCATAATTTGCGAAGATTTTATTTCATTAGTAGGCGGAGCATGTACTAACGGAAAAACAATGGAAGATTTAAATATCTTAATTAAATGTCCAGAACCTAAAGCAAAATCTCCTTTAGGAATAGCAACAAAATTTAGACTTGCAAAAGCCCTTTCAGGAATGGGAATAAAAGAAAACAGGGCAGAATTTCTATATGATGATTTTGCAGGCCCTTTCAATTCTCACATTCATTTATACGATTTAGTTCTCAAACTAAAACCAAAAAAAGAACTTCATCAAATGAACGCCGAACTAACTCAATCTGTAACTCCTTTTTCTTTCGTTACTCAACCAAAACCCTTACATGGAAGATTCAAAGAAGAAATCTATTCTCCTGAAACTGTAGTCGAAGTTATTGAAGGATTAAAAAACTGGAGAGAATCTCTTCCAGACGGTGTTTTTGTAGAACAACAATTTGATGGGATTCGATGTCAAGTTCATAAATTAAACGATAAAATAATTATATGGGATGAAGAAAAAAAAGACATAACAAACAAATTGCCTTCTTTAGTAAGTGAATTAAAAAAAATAAATCACAATTTCATAACAGAAGGCGAACTTGAACTGTGGAAAACAGGAAAACATCAAAACAGAGAAGATACTGCAACAACACTCAAAGAAAAAGAAATTTCTATAGAAGAACCAAATTTATTAATTAGCTTATATGATTTAATGTGGATAGATGAAAAAGATATCCATTTCCTTGATTTCAAAGATAGATTAAGTATGATTCAATCTAACTTCTCAACTACAAAAAGAATAAAACTCAGCGTTCCTAAATTAGTTAAGTCTCTCGATGATCTAAAGGAAAAAGTTAGCGAAGCTGCTAAACTCCCTGGTTCAGAAGGAGCTATGATAAAAATGTCAGATTACAAGTACCCTCTTAAACTTCACACTAGCCAAATGATTAAATTCAAAAATGAATTTTCAATTAATGTAGAAATTATAGAAGTTCATGATATCAAAGATTCTAATTCAAAAAATTATCTTACTGCTGTTAAACAAGGAAAAAAACTTATTCCATGCGGAAAAACTTACGATACAAATATCAAAGCAGAAGTTGGTGACGTTATACGAGTAATATTCGTTGAGCTTAGCAAATATATTGATTCAAAAACTAAACAAACCTGGTATAACTTTTGGAGTCCAAGGGTTATAGAAAAAGTAAAACAAGTTGATGATATTACAATTGCAGATAAACTCGTATCTAATTCAAGCGGACAAATAACAGAAAAAAAGTTTCCAACAAGATACAAAAATCTTTTAGAGGAAGAATCTTATATTAACGAATTTATAAATAGCGCTTTACTTTGGGAAACAGAAGAGTTTGATTTTGCACTTTCTCAAGGCTGGATAAAAGAACCACTAATTCCAGAAAAACTTTCTTCTGATGGCTCAAAAGAAATAAGGAACAGTAATAATTTTATTCTAAAAAAAGAAGTATTTGACAGAGCAGTTATCTGTCTAAGAGATTCAAACAACAAAATCGAGACTGAAAAAAAAGTTTGTCTCGTGGAAGGTTGAATGAAAAAAATATTATTTATAATATTTATCATATTTATAATATTTCCAACAGCTTCAGCTTATTGGATTAGACCTATGCTCTGGCAAGACGACGGAACTAATTACAATCTCACAAGATCTAGAAATTTAGATATTCGCCCAAATAATCTAACAGTAAACAAATTAAATGCAACAATAATATTAGGAGATATTTCTCAAGCAACTGGAGCAAATGCAAATGGTTCTATTTGGAATAAGACTGGAACAAATGTTTATCCATCTAATTTAGGAGATAGAGTAGGAATAGGAACAGCAACACCTACAGCTAAATTAGATGTTAATGGAAGTGCTATCATCAGAGAAAATTTAAATGCAACTTCAATCTATTCAAACAATTATTATAATGCTTCAGGAGATTCTGCATTTATAACATCCATTTATTCAAATTCATCTTCATACTGGGATGATTTAAATTCTCCATCAGATATTACATGCACCGACCTTGACCAAAGTTGTTTTTCATTTATAGATAATTGTTCAGATGATTCTTCATGCTCTCTAATAACTTATGATTCTGAACTTACATACATAGATAATTGTTCAGATGATCAATCCTGCGATAATGTAATCTACATTACAGATAAATTAGGAAACACTACTTTAGAAATAGAAAAAGTTTGTTGGGCTAATGTAACTAAAAGTGAATGGATAACACCTGCTTATGTTATCGACATAGATGATGAAGATATTGAAAGCGACATAAATACTTATGTAGATATTGCCGGAGATACTATGACTGGAAATTTAACAACAAACGATGTTATAATACAATCAATGACAGGTAACAATGGAGCATATACAGTTAATCATTTCTTTAAAGATATGACTTCGGCAGGTAGATTAACTGGTGGGGAAATAGTTGATGCTGGAGGAGTTGTAGTTAATGTTACATCAGGAGAAGGATTATTAAGAGATTTAGATGATGACCATTCACAGGTAAGAGCTTATAATTGGGACCAAAAAGATGGAATAATAGTTCCAACTAATACTATAGTATATATTGGAGTTGATTTAAATGGTGGTAATCCAATAATTGTTAATAACACAGATGGTGTATGGGATTTAGATACAGATTTCCCATTAGGACAAGTTATTAATCAAAACGATATTCTTTATATTATGAATAATCCTTGGTGGGTAGGAGATGGTTTAACAAATATTATTGAAAGATTTCAAGCAGAAGGTTGGTTAGAAAGAGATGATAACCTAGGTGGTTTAATATTAGGATATACAGGAACTAGGAATCCAACTATGACTCAAGGAACATTATGGAGTAGATTAACTGAACACGAATTTACAGCATTTGAATCACCAGCAGAAACATTTAATTATTATTATCAAGATGGATTAGGAGCAGGTGGATATATAGCTAATACAGACCAAAATAATTGGAGTGTAGAATTATGGGATGATGGTTCTGGAGTATTAGATAATTTACCTAATAATAAATATGCTGTTATATGGGTATGGGCAAATGTAGCAACAGATGATATAGCATTAACTTATCCACAAGAAACTTATTCAAATTCGGCAAATGCAGAAACAGAAGAAATACCAACATTTCCTGCAATATGGTATAAAGGTGGAGTTATAATTGGAAGAATAATTATTAAAGAAGGAGTAGATATTCCTATTGAAGTTCAAAGTACATTCACAACAACATTTACTGCGGCACAAGCAGCAGACCACGGAAACTTAGCAGGATTATCAGATAATGACCATCCACAGTATGTATTATTTACAAATACTTCCTGGATAACAAATAATCAAAACAACTTCGACCCTGATGGTTATGTTAATCAAACTATGTTAGATAACACAACAATAATAAGAAATCACAATACTTCCTGGATAACAAATAATCAAAACAACTTCGACCCTGATGGTTATGTTAATCAAACTATGTTAGATAACACAACAATAATAAGAAATCACAATACTTCCTGGATAACAAATAATCAAAACA
>Ga0307928_10002883_pt1 | contig 13133 bp, 29 predicted proteins | sample AceLakmetagen232_FD_201815 | JGI IMG/M metagenome (GOLD analysis project Ga0307928, IMG submission 201815) | Saline water microbial communities from Ace Lake, Antarctica - #232 | ecosystem: Environmental > Aquatic > Non-marine Saline and Alkaline > Saline | place: Antarctica: Ace Lake... | reverse complement strand
AATAAACATAATGAAAAAGTATTTTATGTAATCAAATTTTTTCATATGGTTGTTTTTTAAGTATAACACAAGTTCTTTCAATACGAGAAGTAAGTCTAGAATCACCTAAAATTTGTTCAACTTCTTTTAAAGTAAAATTAGATGTGTAAACCGTCTTAAGCATCCAATTAATTCTATGATCAATAATGGAATAGAGTAGGTGTAAAGTCCAATCGGAAGGTTTCACTGCCCCGAAATCATCTAAAATTAGAAATTTTATATTTTGATAATACCTTAAAATTTCACTTTCTGTTTGAGAACCTTCTTTTCTATCATAAGATTCTTTAAATTTATTGAACAATTCAGGTACAGAAATCATTACACATTTATCAAGTTTAGTTTTAGGTCCTCCTTGTAGATAAATATTTTTCTGTTCCTCTAACTTCATAAAAGTTGCTAAAACGGTTTTACCTGTACCTTGTAAACCATAGATATAAGTATTTTCAATTGGATCTGGTAATTTAGGTTTGGTGAAGTTTAACAAAGCATATTTTTGTAATGGTGAATAATTTGCAATAAAACTTGATTTGTCATATTTCTCCCAATTTTCAATATTTCTACCTGGATTAAATTTTCTTTCTTTCATTATTTTTTTAAATTTGATCATCTGCTGGTCTATAATCTAAATCACCATCACTAGCAAATGATATTGGATTTGGTTTTTTTGATTTGTCAATTATATGTTGAGTATTATCAACCCAACTTCTATCAGTTAACCAAGATCTTAGATAAGGTATATAATCTAAACCTCTTTCTTTTAATTTTGGTGTTTGCTTAAATATGGCTTTTTTAACGGTTTTCAATAATGGTTTGGATTCACCTACCTTAGATTTCATTGGTAACTTGCAAAGTGTATTCCATATTTTTTCAGCAGCATGTCTTGCCACCTGTCTTGGATATAATTCCCATATGATTTCAAAATGTTCAGGTTCAATATAACCAGTAACTTTGACAGGTAAAGGTATTTGTTTAGCTTCTTCAACTAGAATATTTTTTTTATCAGAATCAGATAAATTACCTTGTTCAATGGATACTACTTTTTCTTTCTCCTTTTGTAATAAAGATTTTTCTTTATTGTTTTCTTTATCTTGTTTTTTATGTTCTTCTCTTAAAGTATATGGGTTAGATTTGCTAACCTTTTTTAAATTTTCTTCTTTTTCCAGTAAAGGGTTAGAATTATTAACCCCCTCTGTTAGATTTTCTAACCCCCCCTTGGTTTTGTTGTTATCAGTGGTTACCAACGTTAAACAGGTTACAGAAGGGTTAGATTTACTAACCCCCTCTATCATAATTTCTGATTCCTTATTATCAGTACATACATTTAATTGATCAATCATATCTTGTGTCCATAAAAAGTTGACTTTAATAAAAAATTTAGTACCCTTACCTTTTACATTTTTTTGAAAAACATCTTTTACCAATCCTAATTCTATCAATTCTCGTTTTCTATCAATGACTTTTTTTGTACACCATTTTATCTTTTTTGCAGTATAACCTGTGGTACATTTTGGTCGATTTGTATTTTGCCATAGTGCCGTATAACAATAAATGCTATATAAGGTATGTAGATCTGAAAAGTGTTTTTGTTCCATTAATAAATCCATAATATATTTAGATATTATAAAAGGTTTTTTCATGGGATCTTTTCTTGTATGTGAATGAGTCATCCCAATTATTTTATGTTGTTCTTATTTTTCGTTTTCTTTTAAGTGTTTTTGGTATATCTTTTTTAGTTACTATAAATATAACTTTTATAAAATGACCTGTAATATGTTGATTATTTCTTCGTTGTATATCTTTTATTAATCCTAATTGTATTAAAATTTTTTTCTTACTTCTAGTTTTATCTTCTCCCCAGCCAAGTCCTTTGGCCACATAGTTAGTTGTTGCCTTAGGTTGGTTTGTTTTTTGCCATTTTGCAGTATGACAGTAAAATAAATATAATGCAGGTAAATCAGAAAAATGTTTTTGTGTTTGTAATAGATTAAATAAAGGTGTTGGTATATATGTGGGTACTTTATAAAAGTTCTTTTTATTGGTTTGTTTTTTAAATACTGATAAATCTTCATGGCAATGTTCACAAACTGTTAAGAAATTGTCGTCTGGATATTCCCAAGGTTTTTTTCCTTTTTCATATTTTTTATGATGTACGTGTAAAGTATTTTTTTCATCACTACATATTTTACAGGTAAAATTATCTCTTTGAAAAATCTCCAATCTTTTACGTTGCCAAAGTGGGTGTTGCAATAATTTTGAATAACTTTCCATAATTATAAAGATAAAGGGCGTTAGAAGAGCCTGAGGTGTTCCAGTATTTCACAGCGAATGAAGTAGAGTGTACTTACCTCAGGTTTCTAATAAATTTCTTTTACCATTCGCTGTTATGTTTTTATTTAGGATTATAAAAGTATGTAAAGTCAATTTATTAAACAAGCGAATCTCAGAATATTTTTTAAAATAGGTTGTAAGTTATTCTTATCCAACTTGAAAATCTATGAATCTTTTCTTTCTTTCTTTTTACCAAGCCAATAGGCAAAGTAAAATATTCCCCAAACTATAGCTATTCCGAATACTGTCAAAAATATTATTACCATTATTATGTTTTTTTTGTTAAATTTTACCTGTTCCTTTGCAATGTTCACAATTTTCTGAAAATCCTTCACCTAAAAAATCTACTAAACCATCACCACCGCAATGAGGGCAAGTAGATTTTTTATTGCGTTTTACCACCTTCCAAAAATATGGTGAAGCGATTGTTCCTAATAAAAAAATCAGTATTATAATTATTATTAATAAAATTCTTGTCCATTGTTCGAATGTTAATATTATGTCTGTCATTGTATTCATGTTAATAGTTCTCCATTTATTGCGTACCAAAATCTACCTAAATCTTCTATTGATTTAATACCTTTCAATTCCATTGTATAACCACTACCTACACTTTGAAATCTTAGATATTTTTCAGCGGTAAACCAACATATTTCAAAAATACTATTAATATCTCTTCTATATGCACCTCCGTTTTTATCACTACTTTTATCTACGAATCCTAATTTTATTAATTCTTCTATTGTTATCATATTTATTCTTTGATTTTACAAGTTATTACAATCTCAACATTATAATATGGATACACTATCCCATCTACCATTAAAAGTATAACATATTTCTTAATGTCATAAGATGAATTGGCTTTACAGAAATCATTTGCTTCTTTTTTAGATATATCGTAATGTATGGTATAGATAGGTGTCTTAGGTATAATTTTTAATATTATGTTTTTATGATAAATAGTATCTATTCTTTGTGTTATAAATTCATAATAAGATTCTTTACTACACCCTACTAATAGAACTATACCTAATATTAAGGTTAATTTTTTCATTTTATTAGAGTTATGTTTATTGGATTTTTCTTAATCATTTCTAGTAGTTTCAAATCTTCACGATTAAACTTATATTTAAAACTATCTATTTCAATACAAAAATCCCAATATGAACTTGCTTTTGTATTTTCTTTAAATTTATCCAATTCTTCTGAAATAGTTCTTATATATACTCCATAAAAATAAGTATCATTTTCTATTAAACTATTATCTAATGGTACACTATCACGATCTCCAGCAGTTGAATAAATGGTTTCTTGTTTTTGGTTACACCCAAATAAACATATAACCACGAATATTAACATTAATTTTTTCATGTTTTATTGTTTTATTGTTTTCGTACGTTATTTTTTAAAAATCTTATACATTTATAATAGATTTTTTCAAGTTCTATATTTCCATCAGCTTCAGTAAATTCTTCTAATAAGCTTACCGCTTTGTCCCTTTCATTTTCAAGGTTTAAGTATTTATTTTGTAAATCATTATATGATTGCCGTAATTTCAAAATGTTCTTTTTAATTTCTTTTGCTTCCATTGTTACTGTTCCTCCTGATTATTTGTTAGTAGGTCTAATTATTTTAGGTGTACTGTCAACCGTTGTTGTTGTGGTATTATAATACTTTTTTTCTTCGTTGTTCATCAGATAAATATAAATAATATCGGTAGTTGTTTTGTTTGTCATAGTTTATTCCTCTTTCTTATCCTTGTGCTCTGCTAATATTGTTTGTATTTGGCTCAATGTTTTAAGTTTACTTTTAATCTTGTCACCTAACCCAATTGTACGAATCCCCATATAGAGCATTTCGTTATAATAAGCTATGCTATTATCCACAACTTGTTTTAATTGGGGTATATTAAATGCCAGTTTATCTATATTCATATTTGTCTTTCCTCCTTATTGGTTACATTTTTAGTGCTGCAACTAATTCTTCATGAGCTAATTGTATGATTTTCCTGTAATTGTTTAGTGCCGTAACTTGATAGCCATACATATTATAACCAACTTCCTTATGCCTATCTCTAAGTAGGGTAAATTGCAACATTCTAATTATCTTATTGCTTTTCCTGAGTATTCTATAAATTCTTCTTTTATTTCTCATCTGTTTATTGTATTAAGTGTTTAATTAAGATAAATAGGTGAAATAGGTTTCTCTCCTTTATACCACCAAGCGTTAACAACTGTACCATTAGTAGTATAGATTCTATAATACAGTCTAATTCTATGGGTTGATCCTCCATCCTCGATACAGGTATAATTATGTAAAACCTGCCAAATATTACCTATGTCCCTGGACCAAATATGACAGCCATTATTTGGTGTATTTGGGGAATAGTTATAAAATGAGATTGTACTTAGGTAATATTTTTTTGGGCTTGAGACACTTGTTAGAAGTACCAATGCTAAAAATAATAGTAGTATTTTTTTCATGTTTCTTTATTTGAAATAAATTGGTTTATTTTATCTTTTCAATGAGCGTGTACCAATGGTTCGAGATTTTTTAACAGCTTAACCATTTCATACCTTTGCTCAATAAGTTTTATAATAATTTCTTCATGAACGGTTAATGGATCTTCAGTTGCTAAATTTACTCCCGTTCTAAGTATTATTGCTGTTCCGTTAGGTCTTGGGAATGCTATTCTGTTTTCTTTTGTGTTCATTTTATTTTCCTCCAGTTTTAAGTTCAGGCCATTTCCAATAACCTTTAATATTCCATTTGATTTTCATATGTTTTCTTAGACTTTTAAACCAATTCTTTTTAGGATTAACTAAGGTTATGGTATGGGCCTTAACAATCATTACTCTTTCAGCTAATCTCATATATTTATTATCCCATACAATTTTACAATTGGCTTTGAACCTATCATCATATACCTCTAATATGAAGATTTTACCAGCATGTTTTTCACTTGGTTCAATTAATCGAACTTTTTTTCCTACGTCTTTTTTAGTTATCATTTATTTGTTGTTTTCTATGTCTCCAAATATAATCTTGATGTTCTTTATAAAATAATTCACATGAATGTTTTACTCCATTATGTAAAATTTTTCCTGTAACCACATCTAATAATTGATGGGTTATACCATAATATCCCTTATAACAAGGTATTAATATTATTGAATTCATCCAATGTCCTAAAGGTAATATTTTCATTGTGCTTTAAAATTGTATAATGGTTTAATTACATCAATAATTTGAACCGTATCATTTATTGTGCTTTTAAAAAAAGGGGCGGGACCTTTACCCCTTATATAACCGTAAACCCAGGTGTCTAACTCCCTGTTATGGTCCCTTTTTATTTTATTTTTAATTTTAAATATTTATTTGCATTGTCAATAATTTGAGACATTTTATACATTTTTGAGGATTCAATATCACTTAAAAAAGGTATGATGTTTCTTATATCATAAAGTCTATTATACAGTCTTTGTAGTCTAATTAACATTCTAACTGTGTATAAGTCAGAGCCAACATTCATTGAAATAGATACCCATGTTTTATGGTCTGTTTTGTTTTGAACTATTATTTTATAAATAATAAGCCAAAAACAAGTTGTGGTAATAATGCCAATACCTAACATAATCATAATTCATTCTCTCGTGTTCGTTTAAATTCTTTTTCAACACATTCTAATAAAAGTTCTATTGAACTGGTATGTTTCCATCTATTATGAGATGTTATACAATAAGCCTTTAATTCATCAAGTGTTAAGGTATCCCAGCATGTTTGACATGTATGAAAAACATTATTTTGTTTAGTAATTGGAACTGATTTAGATGTACAACAATTCCAAGGTAATCCACATGCTTCACAATATGAGAAAGTCGGGTATAATATTCTAAGTGCATTCACAACTTCAGGTCTGTGTAATACTTCATCTGCTTTTATTTTCATTTTATTTATAATATTCTGTTAATAAATCATCTAATTCCATTGCTACTTTATAGCCATCCTCAACTCCCATTTGGTAAGCCTGATCAAATAATTTGGACAATAAAGAAGACATATTATGATTTGTCCCTTGTTTTATTTTGATCAGTGTTAAACACTCTAGGATTATTTTATGTTTTAATTCTAATTCTTCATCCATGTAAATATGTTTAAAAAGTAAACTTAAATAAACCTTTTAGAACTTACAAGTGATATCTAAGACTTTTTTGTAGCCCTAAACGGTTCTCCATACACGGATCATACCATCCTCAGTTTTTCTTTGCACAAATTCCATATTATACTTGTTCTTGTAATAATGGATATATGCACTAAATTTATTCATGTTTGCACGGGTGTATTCCCCTATGATAAATGAGTCATTGACTTTCATACCTTTAAAAGGATATCTTTGCTTTTTATCAGCATGTGCTTTTGGGATCGGAATGTTTTCCTCCATTTTAAATTTGTCTTTTTCCATATTTATGTTTTTAATTTGATTTCGTTTTTTAATTTTTTGATTTCGTTTATAAGGTAGATAATAGCTACCAAAAATAATAGATTTAATGAGATTTGCATTATCCACATAGTTTATAAATTTTTAATTATTTGATCTGCTTCTTGTTGAGACAACCCACCTGGGTCCCCTTTAATATCAATTCTAAAGGCTTTTACACCTCTAAATTTTAAATCTCCTACTAAGTCATTCGCTTTTTGAACTGCTTGTGGTTCATCATCAAAACATACACCAACTCGTTTATATAATTTTGCAATCCATCGTACCTGTTGGTTGGTATATTCTATACCAAATGTACCAAATGATATTTTACCAAAACGCCAAACATCTGTAATCCCTTCAACACAAATACCAACATCCATTTTAGTAAAAGAATCCCGTTGGTTATGCCTATATAGAATATGTTTGTGTTTCATTATCTCTCTTTCCTCAGGGCACGCCATATATTTAACTCTGCTCTTACCTGTTGCATCCCTTGTTTGAAAAGTAACTCGTTCCCCACCCCAAAATACAGGTGCTAATATTCTATGTCCATAATTAATGTGGTCTAACATACTAATAGGACCTGTACTCATTAATCCCCATTCTTTTTCAAGTTTATCTGCATCGAAATTTCTACCAGTTAGGTATTTTTTGTGTGCGTTAGTTAATTTAGTAACACAATCGGGCAGTTTATGTTGTTTTGCGTTGGTTTTAGCTACTTTCTCTGTGGGTTTTACACTATGTATACCCATATAGGAAACAAGTAAGGATTTCGCAGCATTTAAAGGAATCTTTAAAACCTTAGCTATGCTATCATCGACATAATGTAAACCACATCTATAACAAGAACTCATTTTTCCATCCGCTGTGAACCCCAAGTGAAATCCCGGGTTTCCAGTGCAGAATGGACAACTGACATTCGTCCAGCCATACCTATGATGTTTGTCCCCTTCAGGAGCAATAGGTATACCTTGGTCAGTGAGTAATTGTTCTATGTTCATTTCATATGTCCCATTCCTTTAAAGCGTATTCCATTGAAGTTGATATGGAATTTCCTTGGTGTGCAAACAATAAAGCGGACCAAACAACCTCAGCTTCTAATCCATATTCATTAGCACGTTCTAATATTTGTCGTACATCTTCTATTTGATTATACACTTTTGCTTGCTGGTCTATGTCCATCTCGTTTTTCATTTAATCGTTTTTTAAGTTGTTCATTTTTCCATTCCAATGTTTTTATTTCTTGTCTATATTCATCTAAAAGTAATACTTGTTGTTTAATGACTTGATTTTTAATTCTAATCGTTTCATTTTTTAATTTCAATGTATATTGTGCATGTAAGTATTGTCTTTCCTTTCTACTTGCTATTTTTTTCATCGTGTTATCTTTTTGGTATTATTGAATCAAATCCATATTTTTCTTTTTCTTTATCTAATATGGTACTTACAATATCACACATGTCATCAAAGCTAAATTTTTTCATTGATACATCTTTTGCTTTTGCCATATTATATAGATATCGTACACTTGCACCAGATCCGTTACGTTTATTTCTGGCAAGAATTTGTTTTTCAATCTTCTCATCAATCCAGTCTGGTACAAAATGCTTCATAATTTACTTTTAAGTTCATAAATACTTTTAGATATTTTTCTCATCTTCCACTTTTTTTCTCTAAGTATATTTATTATGATACTTTTCATTCGTTTATAAGAAATATCATTTGGTATGTCATCTAATGATTCAAATATAACATCTACAAGTTCTTTGCTTAATGGAGTTAATGTTTCATAAAATTCCCAAAAGGGTATATGTGGTGTTAATATTAGATTTGTTGGAAAATTTATATTTAATAATTCAATTTCATCTAATGGGTTTATATTTATATTGGTACTAAAAGTTACAATTTTGGTTGAGTTAAGGGCATTTTTATTAAGATTCCATAAGAACTCAGCCAATTGTCTGTGCATCGTGTGCCAGGCATACGTTGTCAATTTTACGTTACGACTTGGATCCCATAGATGTAAGGCCTCACAATAACCAAGACAGGCTTCAGAGAATAATTCTTCATATTCAATACCAGTTGTTTGGTGATAAGACCAAGCTATTTTACGTATGAGTGCAATATTTTCCATATTTAGTATATCACATATCTTAATAAAACCTGTTCATCTTGTTCTATAAGTTGAAAACCATATGTTAGTCTTTCATCGGGTGCTGAATATATTTGTTCACATGTTTGTATCATTTGTGCTATGTCAACAAAGAAAACAAATACTTTTATATCTTCAATAGATTTTTCATAGAGTATGATTTCCCAATTATTCATTTCATTTTTTTCAACTTCAAAGGTAATACATGCTTTACAAATTTCATCATCTTCCTTCAATAGATTAAATAATGTTTCAAGTAGATTTTTTTGTTCTAATTTCATATTTTTTCTGTTTGATATTTGGTATAACATTGTGCAGAACAAAATCTTAATAGGGATGGTGCACTTTCTTTTCCATATATTCTAGCAACTTCTTTTGGATTATATTTTTTACCACACCATCTACATTTAATTTTTTCTAATTTTATTTTGTGTATGAATTAATTAGTTCACTTAATAAACTCTTTTTATCTGGTTTTTTACCTTCTATGATTGTTTCTATTACTTTACGTTTTGAATCAAGTACATTTGCAATTTTTTCTTCAATTGAATTAAGTGCTAATAATTGGTAAATGGTTACAGTATATTTTTGTCCTATTCTATGCGCGCGGTCACTAGCTTGATCCAAATCCATTGGCGTCCATGGCAATTCTACAAATGCTACATTGGATGCAGCAGTTAAGGTTATCCCAATACCACCCGCTTTTATATTTCCTACAAATAATCTAATATCATTGTTTGTTTGAAATGCATCTACAACTTCTTGCCTTTTTTTATTAGGGACACTCCCATCTATCTTGACTGCTATTTTTGGAAATGCTTCCATTATAGCATCAATAACAAATTTGTGGACAGCAAACACGATTAATTTTTCATTGTTCTCTAAAAATATTTGTATCCATTCTATAACCCTTTTCAGCTTACCTTGCACGGCTAATTGTTTCAAAGCCTCAATTTTAACAAGTGCCTCAGCTCCAGATACTTTTTTAGCGGCTTCTTTACCTTTTGTAGCTTTGATATATTGAATAAAATCATTCTCAGCAATATCATATTCAGCTCTATTATCCATTTTCATTGGAACCAAAGCATATATTTTGTCTGGTAAATCTTTTAGTACATCTTTTTTAAGGCGTCTAATCATTATTGAACGAGTTAACAACGCATGTAATTCATCTGTATTGGATGCACCACTGTAATCCCAACCATATCCATTATGTTTAGCATCACAAAATCTTTTTGTATAATTCCAGAAAGGTGGAACTAAATCTTTATTGATTAAAGTAAGTGCATTATATAGTTCTATTGGACGGTTGATAATTGGTGTACCTGTTAAAGCTAAAAATCGTGGTATTTTTTTAGCTAATTTTTTTACCGCTTTCGTTCTTTTTGCAGAATTCGATTTGATATAATGGCTCTCATCAGCTATTATAATTTTAGGTTTTATGTTAATTAAAGCCTTTACCCATTTGGAAATGATATCATAATTGATAATTATAATTTGTCCAGTTATTTTTGTTGGTGTACCTCCAGATAATATTTGTGGGTTAGGGTTACTCATCCACATATTAGTTTCCTTAGCCCAATTTAATTTTAAAGAAGCTGGACAAATGATTATTGCAGGTCTTATTTCAGGATGTAATTGAAGGTAAGCAAGTGATTGCCCGGATTTCCCCAAGCCCATCTCATCGGCTAAGAGGGCTTTACCACCACGTGCGTTAATAAAAGCAACACCTTCTTTTTGAAAATCATACAATTCCATTTTTAGACCTGGAATGTTATCAATTTTAGCTGAAGGTTTATTATTTATTCGTTTTAAAAACTTTTCAGTTTCATTATCTATTTCAAATGAATGTTCAATTAGTAAGTCAATAGTAGGTTTTGAAACAGGAACAATCCAATATCTTCTAGTTCCCCCTCTATCAAAGTATTTCCTATTTGGTATTGATTTGATTAAATCTAAATCTGTACGATCGAAAGGGAAACATACTTTAAGATATGTTTTCTTTGGTTTTGTCACCCTTAATAGTGAAACGGTACGTTGTGCAGGTTTAGGAAACATTATGATTAAATTTCTTCCTTATTTATAATGTGTAAAAGTATATATAACCTGTTTATAAAACAAGTGAATCTTAGAATATTTATTAACAAGTTTTATGAACATTTTAACGCATTGTCAAATATTGCAAAGTATTTTATACCATCAACATGTGGATCTATAAAAATCATTGTGTATGCCAAACCAGTATATATCCATTTTTTATAAAACCGTTGTTCATAGATTTCAGCTGAGTAACCATCACCTTCACCAACATTTTTTTCTTTTTCAGCATATTCAACTTCTCTACCAGTTGCATGTATCTTCCAGTACATATTTGTATAATCTTCAATTGGATAGATTACTCAATCTTCAACAAATCCTACATGATCATAGATGGTTTGTTTAGCTTTTTGGTAGTTCTCTAAGATATTCATTATTCTTTTCTTATTATAGTTTGTATTTTTGTATAAAATTTTATATTTTTGTTTCATGTTTAAGAGTTTTAAATATAGATTATATCCAACTGAAGTACAAAAAGAACTGATTGCTAAGCATATTGGTTGTTGTCGTTTTATATATAATCTTGCTTTAGAAACTAAAACTATGGTATATGCAGGTAGTAAAATTAATTTATCATCTTTTGATTTAATGAGCCAATTACCAGAATTAAAAAAAGAGTGTATATGGTTGAAAGAAGTTAATAGCCAATCTTTACAGCAATCTATTACCAATATGGATATGGCTTTTAAGAAGTTTTTTAAAGGGCAAAATGATTTTCCTAAATTTAAAAGGAAAGATAGTCGTGGTAGTTTTACTGTACCACAAAATGTACGTATAGAATATGGTTTATTAAAAATACGTAAATTCAAAGAAGGTATTAAAATGATCTTTAATAGAAGATTTAGAGGTATTATTAAAAAGGCAACTATTAGTCGAACACCAACTGGTAAATATTTTGTATCAATACTTGTTGACACACGTAAAAAGTTACCAGACAAAGTACCAATTAAAGAAGAAACAACCATTGGTGTAGATTTAGGGATTAAAACATATTTGGTTGGTTCAGATGGTACTAAATATGAAAATCCAAAAAATCTAAAAAAAGCACAATCTAAATTAAAATACGTATCACGTAAATTTTCCAAATACAAAGGTAAACGAACAAAACATCGTTTGGCTTTGATACATGAAAAAGTAGTAAATAAAAGAAAAGATTTTTTACATAAGACTTCAACTGAACTTATCAAGAACCACGATACGGTTTGTATTGAGGATTTATGTATTAATGGTATGCTTAAAAACCACAATTTAGCACAATCTATATCAGATGTTTCATGGAGTATGTTTGTTGATATGTTGAAGTACAAAGCAGATTGGTATGGTAAAAATATTCTACAAATAGGTAGATTTGAACCTTCTTCTAAACTTTGTAATGTATGTGGTACAATCAAACACGATCTAACCTTAGAGGACCGTATATGGACCTGTAAGAGTTGTAATACTAAGTTAGACCGTGATGTTAATGCTTCCATAAATATAAAATTTTTTGCACTTAAAAAATATCTGAGTACGGGACTTACTCTTAAAAATCAGAACGAACTGCCAACATTAGTTGGAGTGTTGACTTCTGAAGCCTAGCTTTTTAGGTAGTACACTGTTATAACACAATGAGAACCTACTGGTAACCACTTGTCATCAAGGGCTAGTTGTATTTTTGTGTTGAGTGCGTGTACACTATTTGCTAATATGATTTTCTGTTCCATATAGATTGATTTGTATTGTTTCAAATTCAGCATCCCCAATAAAGATTTTACGTATGACTTTACCTGGTTTAAAACCTATACCTGATCCTCCCGTTGCCTCATATTCTATGATATAATCTTTTTTTACATCATAAAATTTATTGATCTTAAAAAATGTCCTTTCATGAGCATCATCTACAATTACATCGGCAACGTGCCAATAAGAATTAGGATACTCAACCAGTGTTATTTTTTTTATCATTTGAGTTTATTTTTATCGAATTGTTTGACTAAGGTATTCCAAATATAGTTTTTCTTTGCGTATTGATTTTTGGTTAGTTTATGTCCAAAG
>Ga0307928_10002882_pt1 | contig 13134 bp, 20 predicted proteins | sample AceLakmetagen232_FD_201815 | JGI IMG/M metagenome (GOLD analysis project Ga0307928, IMG submission 201815) | Saline water microbial communities from Ace Lake, Antarctica - #232 | ecosystem: Environmental > Aquatic > Non-marine Saline and Alkaline > Saline | place: Antarctica: Ace Lake... | reverse complement strand
AAGTATGAGGTAGTTCGTGAATGCACAAAGGAATATACTTCCCCCTTGTACGCCCATGATAATTCTGCTGATGATAGTAATTATGATGATTACGATGGCGAGGCTGTCGATCCTGGCGATTGGTGTGAATGGGACGTAACAAGCGAAGATGGGATTGAGGAAGATACTGTTGTGAGTGGAGACGAAGATGCTGTAGAGAATCTTACCATGACTTTGACGCCTGACTTCCGCAATCGTGTCCGTATCCCCAAGGTATTCATTGACGCCTTGAAGCTTAAGGCTGGCGATAAGGTAACGGTTGTTAGCGAGGGCAATAACATAGAAGTTATGCCGAGTGTTACCTTTAACGAGTTCTCTGCTCCTGATCCAGTCTTCGGCCCTGACGAAGTTGCCAAGGAGTATGTCGTTGATTCTTATGGTAATGTGCGGTTCAGTCTAGCTAATTTTGAGCGATTCAATGCCCGTAAGCCAAAGACAGTTAAGGTTTCTATTCGCCCTATGATCGGTGAGTTTGCTCTGTTAATCGTATAGTTATCCTTTCAGAAAGCTCCCTGCTTGAGAAATCTTGCAGGGAGTTTTTCTTTTTTTACTTTTTGCCCGAAAAATCACACACAAAGTTATGAACCCACAAAATCTATTTATCTTGAGTTCGTTTAAAAGGTTATCTGAAAAAGACCATATTACAAGACAAAAGCATATGGATAAAATGCTTGATGATCTTTCTGATGTTCTTGCTCCAATTACCTTTAGTAACACAGAGGAGGATTGGGAATTAGAATTAATATTTGTGGATGATGATGCAGAAGATATATCTACTAATGACCTTCAAACAGATCAAGATATTAGAATAGAAAAATTACGTCAGTATTACATTGACGAAGGGCTTGTTGATGTAAATACTACAGATCCCTGGGCTAAAAATGAATCTATATCACAAAGTATTAGCCAGTTTGGAAGGAATAGCCTACACGATGCCGTCCTGGCAAGCGACAAGGCCGCTGTAAGCGATCTTCTCGCTAAAGGGGTAAACTGTGCAGCGAAAGACAACAACGGCATGACGGCGTTAGAGGTCGCCTTATTAGAGGAAAGTTTTGAAGTGGCAAAAATAATTCAGGATTTCATTAACAATAGTTCTCAGTAAATTGCGAAAGAAAAGGACAGCAGTGTATCCAAGATGGCCAAAGGAACGTGCTTCATAAGCTCGCATCGTATGATTTCGTGGGTTCGAGTCCCTCCACTGCTAGTAATGAAAAATGTCTCCAGAAGAAATAGCAGGAAAATGTAGTGACATGAAGATAGAGCCATATCAATTCGATGTTCACCGTGATTTTCCCACTTTCTGCGAGGATCAACACCCAGCTTTCAAAGTTCCATTTGAAATACTCTACAAGGGACTGCTAGAAGGTGTCGAACGTGGTACTATTAACCGACAAGTCAAAGACGATCTAGAGTTATTTAACTATAATTCTTTTGGTGTCAACGATCATGGCTGGGATTACTTCTCATTAATGGCTCGTGGGCTAATTCTTTGCCCCAAAGAACAGCTTATTGTAGCTTGCCCATTTCCTAAATTCTTCAACTTAAACGAGTTAGGGTTTTCTCTTCCTGACTTGCCTTTTGAAGTATCATCAAAAAAAGACGGTTCGTTGGGTGTGGTCTATCATCATAATGGCTGGCATGTGGCGACTCGTGGGTCGTTTTTTTCGCAGCAAGCGATATGGGCTGAGGCATGGTTGAATGAGAAGATTCCTACCTCTTTTGAATTATCACCTGGTACTACTTATTTAGTAGAAATAATCTATCCCGACAATCGTATCGTTGTTAATTATGATTTCGAGGGATTGGTGTTATTGTCTGCATATAACAAATATGGTAAAGAGGTTGAATATAAAGATTTGGCTCCTTTGGCCTTAAATACAGATTTTAAAATCACAGAACGACACTACTATCAGTCTGTTGATCAAATAACTGATATTTGTAAAACTTTGGATCATAATCAAGAGGGCTTTGTTGTGCGGTTTTCTAATGGATTCCGCGTTAAGATTAAAGGTGATGAGTATGTGCGTGTCCATCGTTTAATGTCGCGTGCAACTCCTATTTTTGTATGGGAAAGCATGTTAAAAGGCGATGATATAGATAAAATTTGTCTAGAATTACCGGAAGAGTTTGAGAAGGACATCAAAAATATACAGGGTATATTGCAAAATAAATTCAACCATATTTTCCAAGATATTCTTGTAGATTCTCAAAAGGTTTGTCATATGAGTAACAAGGAACTTGGCTTGGCCCTTAAAGGTGGTAAAGTTAAGTCTAAATATGTGCAGTTTTTGTTTGTTGTTCGCTCTTGCAATTTTGCAAAAGAAGTGTCTACTGTTGGCACAAAGCTTCGCAGGTCAATATTTGATATATTTTATCCCAAGGCCAATGTGCTTGAGGGGTATGTACCATGTAGTTCTGTTAATAATTTTACACCGTAAAGTGTAGCTTTTTCTCCAGTTGTTTGGTGAAAAAAATGTGAAGTAGTTGCAGCATGTTGCTGCGATAGAGAAATAGTCGAAACTGATGAAGAAAGGGATATTATAATGTCCGATGAAAAGAAGCAAGTTTTTTATGTTGACTATGATGAGAATGGCGATGAGATTAAGACAGCCAAGGGCAAGGGTCGTACCCGACTAGGCTATGCAAAGGGCGAGGATGGTAATTTCTATCCTGATCCTAACTTTGATAGTGAAGCACATGAGATTCAGATTCGCAGTAAGAATCGTCCGGTGCATCATCTTATTACCATGGATATGAATGGTGATGAGATTTCACGTTCCGTATTAGGCAAGGGCCGTCCCAAAAAGGATTGGACGAAGCAAAGTAACGGTGATTATATCACTGTTATTGGTGAGACTCCTGCTGTAACTGCTGTAACTGCTGTAACTGATGTAATTGTTGATGCTGATGAGGCGGATACGACTGCTGAGGAGCTGACTGCTGAGGAGCTGACTGCTGATACAACTGTTGAGGCATAAGCGAGGAGTAAGAATTGACAGGAGGGGCTTAGGCCCTTCCTGTCAATATATATTATGAAAGATTTTAATTACATACTAGTACCGCTGATGGCTGATGGCTATGATATGGGTGGCAATCTTATTCCGCCCAAAGGTCAATATGTATGCCCAAAATATGAAGAGAATGATTTTATTGTTGATGGTATTTGCGGAATAAAAATGCCAATATCAGATGATACATTTTATCTTTCTAACGTATTTTCATACATTAAAAAATATGCTGTGATGAAAGTAACTGATCAGCTTATTATATTAGACTCTCATAGTTTGGTTAAGTTTCGTAGTGGTTATGTCTGTATTACAGGTGAACTTGTAGATTGCATGCAATTTTTGGATGGGCAATCTCCAGAGTGTAAATCGAATTATTGTTCCACTACTAGCTAAAGGAGAAGCACTGAATGGATACCGATTTATCAAAACGTGAGTTAATGGCATTTGAAATTACTTCTGCTCTTTTGAAGTCTGAATATTACTTTGAAGAAGCTGCGGTTATTGATGCGGAATTGGTTGTAAATGAGTCTGTTAGTATCACAGACAAGCTGCTTGAGCGGCTGCGTGCTACTCGCAAGAATACTGCACCTATTGTCAATAAGCAAGGAAATACTGTCGAAGTGTCTGCTGTTGACATGCAGAAGTCAAGAGATCATGTTAATAATAGCAATATTAATGATGCGGTTTCTCTTCTTGTGACTAAATATGATGTAACAGAAGAATTAGCACAGGATTTCATCGCCCAACACTGTGCATAACGAAAGGAACAGTGGCAGGAAAACCCTGCCACTGTTTTAAATATTATGGATTGTAAACAAGTCTTTATTACTTTATGTTTAATCTCTGTTACTATTGTTATGTTTATGGTTTCAGCATTATATAAAACAAATAATGCGCAAAGAGATCTAGATGCAGCAACGATAAGGCTTAGGAATTTTGATGCAGGTTCAGAAGAATTTGCACAACAAGCAGCAGCAATAGGATATGCCGAGAGCAGCATAGAACAAGGTAATAGTAGCTTTTGGTTCTGGGTATCTGTCTTATTGTTTGCAATAGCTCTTGGTTCGTTTGTTCAGGCACAATTTGTCATTACAATATTCTTTGTATTCTTAGGAGTAATATGCGTAGCACTCATCTAAAATCAGGAAGTAGTCAGGCATGGATTATCTTTATATTAGTTATGCTAGGGCTTATATGTGGCACCGTTTGGAGCGCAATGTCATGGTGGAGCAATGAGAAAGACATAGATGATTACTTAGAGAGTATATATTGGGACGAGAGTAGAGAGGCAACAGAAGCAGAATGGGTGGCAGTGCAAAAACCAGAATCTCAAGAGACTTATCTTGATCTGATTAAAACAAGGCACCGATATGGATCTATGATGTTCTTGTGGCCTGGCCTATTGAATATTTTGGCTGCATTAGCGTTTGCCCCAGCGGGAGAATGGGCCGCATATCCTTTCTTAATGGTTGGCGGGTGCCTGATAGTGTGCTTCTTTGCCGCATTATGATGAGTTGAAAATGGTAGAAACATTATATATAGTTGATAGTATAAATCTAGAATACAAAGATACTCTCAATAATAGTGATAAGATCTATAATTTATATCTATTAGAAAATAATACAATATTAGCTCATTGGGGACGACGTTCTACCACAGGGCAAATTAGGCGTTGGGATTTGCATGATAAGCATAAAGCCAAGGAAATGCTTACAACAAAATGCAATGAAAAACGGACAAAAGGATACACGGTATCTAGTCAAGAATATCCAATAAATAATATAAATTTAATTCTTGATGATTCCAAACATCGTGTGGGAGGTGTTAAGTTCCAAATCTCCTTTGATGAAAAACTTTGTGGCGTAGAGGAAGATACAGAATATTTGAAAGAAGAAGATTTTCTCATAGCACTTGTTTCTGAAATAGTTTCTCAAATGATCGTTGACAATAAAAAGACAGTGAATCATTTCATAGATCAACTAGATGTCTATAACGTGGAAGATAATGATGAATTGGAAATTGCTATGTTTTCTGTGTACAATATAGTTGCAGACAGAAACGCAAGGCACCTAATTGGTGAATTTTGCAAGTATCTATTTGGCAGTGATCCAAGGGTAAACCCGCAGTTGAGTATTTAAAAATAACTTTTTCATTAAAGTTCTCCAGAGCGCAGATCCGAAAAAGATAAAGAACAACCGAGAACATAGATGGGCCGAATATAATAGGTTACCTTAATCATAAACACCTATTATAGACAATTTGCCCATACAAAATATAAGGGTCGAATATAATAGGTTACCTTAATCATAAACACCTATTATAAACAATTTACCCTACAAAATATAAGGGCCGACTGTAAAAGGTTATCTTTGGAATACCCCTTTTACAACTAATTTGCCCTACAACAAGGAAAGAGGAGAGAATAATGGCAAAGCAATTCAGTCAGAGCTACGGATCAACTCCACAGTCAGAGAAGGCAGATCCAAACCAGGTCAAGAACAATGCAGGTGGTCATTCATTTGCGATTTCTGATCTCTCACGAGTCAATCGTTTCCTTTTACTAGGATCAACAGATTCATCATACTACGCCAGTGGTGCAAAGATTGTCGCCGAAAGCAATCAGGCAATCAGTAAGGCACTATTAAAACATGGTAAGACCGTTGTTGATATGGCTATTGATATTTCTGAAAATGGTCGTGCACCCAAAAACGATCCTGCAATTTATGTACTAGCCGTTGCTGCATCTTGCAATAACATCGAAGTGCGTAAGTATGCACTAGAAAATCTAAGCCGTGTCTGTCGTATCGGTACTCACCTATTCACTTTCTTGACATATGTTAAGGATATGCGTGGGTTTGGCCGTACACTTCGTGAGGCAATCGCAAAGTGGTATAACAACATGGAAACAAAGCGTTTAGCTATGCAAATATGTAAGTATCAAAGCCGCCGCGTTGAGGGCGGTACTTCATGGTCGCATTTAGACGCTATTCGTCTTTCGCATCCAATTCCTGCTGATGATGAAAAGAATACTATATTTGCATATTTGGCTGGAAAGCTGGGTGATGTTAAGCCCCTAAAGGGGACAGATATGGAATACATCTATTGGCATGAAAAGCTTCGTGTTTCACCGTCAGACAGTACCATTAAGGCTGCACTTAAGTATGGTGTGACACGCGAATCACTACCAACAGAAGTTTTAAATCGCCCAGAAGTTTGGGAGTGGATGCTTGAAAAGGGTATGCCATTAACAGCCATGATTCGCAATCTTGGCAAAATGAGTGCCATTAAGGTGTTAAAGCCTTTGAGTAAGAACACTAAAATAGTAGTGGATACTCTTAATGATCAAAAGGCGTTGCACCAGTCACGTATTCATCCATTGAATGTATTGGCTGCACTAGAGACGCATAAGAATGGTAAAGGCTTCCGTGGTAGTCTAACATGGCCAGTAGTACAGCAGGTAAAAGGGGCACTTGATAGTGCTTTCTATAAATCTTTTGATAATGTTGAGCCTACTGGTAAGAATTTCATGGTATCAGTTGATGTAAGCGGAAGTATGAATTGGGATAGCTGTGCCGGGATTGAGTCTCTAACACCAAGGCAAGTAGCTGGTGCTTTAGCTATGGTCATTGCTCGTACAGAGAAGAACTCTTATATCAATGCCTTTTCACACACGATGGTAGATGCAAAAATCACCGCTAAGGATAGTTTGTCAAGTGTTTTAAGGAAGTTTAATAATATAGCAGCGGGTGGCACTGATTGTGCATTACCAATGATCCATGCCACAAAAGAAAAGCTTAATGTTGATGTGTTTGTTGTTGTCACTGATAGTGAGACATGGTGTGGTAACATCCATCCTCATGAGGCGTTGAAGAAGTATCGACTAAAAATGCACAAGCCCAATGCAAAGCTGATTGTGATTGCTTGTTTGGATAACGCTTTTAGTATTGCAGATCCAAATGATGCAAATATGCTTGATATTCATGGTGCTGATACGTCAATGCCACAGATTATCAGTGAATTTGTAAATGATAGATTGTAAATTCCTTTCAGGTGAGGAAAGGAAGGAAGCAGGAGCGGTTCTTCGGAATCGCTTCTGCTTTTTTGTTTCTCCAGAGTGCGTCAAGATTTTGTGTAGGAATGTGAGTCGGAGCTAGTTAATTTTTAAGAAAGGTCTAAAGATGCAGAATACAATTGTGAAGTATGTTCGTAAGAGTGCGTCGAATCGCACGCCTATCGGTACACTGATGGCAACGAAGGATGCGAATGGCGATGTTCGCGTTGGCTGGTCGTTCTGTAATCGTCGTGATCATTTCAATCGAGTGGAAGGTCGTAGGATTGCCGAACAACGCATCCTGGGTCGCGTGAAGGGTTCTGTTCCTCATGCTGTCCGTCGTGATTTGGATGATTTCATTGATCGCTCACAGCGATACTTTAAGACTCAAGACATTTCAGTCGTTGAGTGAGTGTCCTGTGCTTGAAAAGACCAGTTTTTCTGGTCTTTTTTCATAAGCCAACTTCTTGTGTCGCTTTTCGGGCAAAAAATCTGATAAGACAAAAATCATACTGTCTCCAGAGGAAATGCCAGAAAAATATAGCAGCAGATGTCAGACCAGAAACCTTCAACAGAAAGGTCGTGAATTATGCCCCGCACACAAGCACTTACTGGACCCGCAACAGAAAATATCGTGCGTTCTGTATTTTGTCCAAAGCCTACTGAAACATGGATGCCTATTCCTCATGGAATGCTCTTAGATGAAGTTGAAAAGGCTTTGTCTGAAATGGAATTAACAATTGATGGCACTACAAAGCGTTTTGGATTGCAGCGTGATGGCGATCAAATGTGTGGTGTATTCGATCTTGTTGATTACGATGATGATGAATTGGGATATGGATTCTCAATTGCAGTGCGTAATTCCATGGATAAGTCACTATCAGCAGCACTATGCTTTGGTTCCCGTGTTTTTGTGAACAATAACCTTTCCATGAGTGGAGAGGAAACCATTGCACGCAAACACACAAAGCATATTCTTCGTGATCTGCCGGTGTTGGTCCGGCAAGCACTGTCAAAGTTTGAGCATTTCCAGGTGTTTCAGCACAATCTTTTCCTTGCTATGCAAGATGTTTTTATTGGCAATGAAAAAGTGCATGATGTTCTATGTAAGGCACTTCGTTGCAACGCTATTCCTGCCACTTTTATTCCACGAGTAATTGCAGAATGGGATAAGCCAAGTTATAATGTGTTCTTGCGTCGCACTGTATGGTCATTGTATAATGCGTTCACAGAGATTTTCAAGCCTAGTTTCAATAAGAATCCTCTTGTTGCTTCAGAGCGTACCATTCGATTGACTCAACTCTTCCAGGATGAATTTGAAGAACTAAGGAGTTTCTAATGGTACGCGATACAGTTAAACACTCTGGCGGTGTATATTCAACTTTTACAATGAAGAATTATACTGTTAAAGTAAATAATCATAGTAATCTTGCTGTTTTTACTAAGCCCTGGTGTGTTAGTATAGAATCTTATGAAGGTGATTTTATTATGTTTTCTCGCTGGGGTGCAACTCGTCGGGAAGCTTTTTGTGAGTTGGGGCGATTGCGTAGACAATTAAAGAAAATGTTTTCATAATGGAAGAATATAATCTTTTGAGAATAATGGGTATTCAAAGAAAAACAGACAATATATAATTTTCTCCAGAGGATATTCAAGAAAATTCTAGTAATGACGATAAGACTAATAAGAGGAATAAAAATGCGTTATCAGATTTCACAATTCGGCGACATTTCAACATGTGATGAATCTGTACGCATTCAACTAAAACCAAAGAGTAAACGGGCCTAAGATAACTTTTGCCCGCATAGCTCAGTTGGTAGAGCATTCGCCTTTTAAGCGAGTGGTCCCAGGTTCGAGCCCTGGTGCGGGTATTAAAATAATACAATAATTAAGTCCTTAACTAATAATTAGGGACTTTTTTATTGTCTCCAGCCACGCCCAGAAAAAAATGTATATCATATAAGACACTTGTAAAGGATAGATAAATGCGGAAGCCACAAGGCATTGTGATCTACGATGGGCCCAGTATGATTGACGGCAAGCCTATCATTTGTATCGTGACAGGTTTCAGAAAGACCAAAAACCCAAAAACTGGTCAAATGCTGCAATCATGGATAATGCGTAAGGATAAGAATCCTTGCGATGCACTAATTAACGGACATGACTATTCTGTTTGTGGCGATTGTAAGCACCGAAAATGGGGTACCTGTTATGTTGCTGTCAATCAAGCTCCTAATAATGTTTGGAAAGCATTTAAGAATGGCAGATACGATGAGTTATCTGTAAAGAATGCTCATTTTCTTGTTGGGCAAAAAATGCGAATGGGTGCTTATGGTGAACCAGTAGCTATGCCTTTTGAAGTATGGGAATCTTTGATGCCTTACTTTAGTGGTCATACTGGATATACTCACCAATGGCGAAAATGCGATGCACGTTTTAAGAAGATTCTTATGGCTTCTGTGGATACAGAAAAAGAAGCCAAGAAAGCTAAGAGTCTTGGGTGGCGTACTTTCCGCGTGTTGCTAGATAAGGATGATAAACTTTTGCCCAATGAATATCATTGTCCAGCAGCAGCAGAAAGTGGCCATGCAACCACTTGCGAAAAATGCGGTGCGTGTGCTGGCAAGATGGTTAAGGGCAAGCATCCTGTTATCGTTATTCATGGGAAAAGCTGGAAGACTAATAACTTTAGAGTTATTATGAGACTTCGTAAGCAAAAGAAGAAATATACTGATCATCTGCCTAAGTACCTTAAATCATGAAACTTTGTTGTTTAGCAGATTTGCATGGCAATTTGCCAGAGATACCACCTTGCGATTTAGTGATAATTGCTGGTGATATTACGCCACCACACCAATTTTATTGGGAAGCAATTAATCAAACATATTGGTTAAATGGTGAGTTTGCAGAGTGGACACAAAAATTGCCTTGTAAAGAAATGGTTTTCATTGCAGGAAATCATGATAGAGGATTTGAGCAAGCAAAATCATTAATAGACTTTGATAAAATCAGAGGGCATTATTTGTACAATAGTTCTATTGAATTATTGGGTAAAAAAATATGGGGTTCACCCTATACCCCTTGGTTCAATGATTGGTCTTTTAATTTCCAAAAAAATAATCATGCACAAGCACAATTATGCTGGAGTCAGATTCCTGATGATACCCAGCTTGTTATAACTCATGGTCCCCCATATGGTTGTAATGATACCATTTTTACACCTAAAAACTATGGGTATAAAAGTGTCGGTGATATATGGCTGAAAATTCGTCTCCAGACGTTAATGGAATTAGAGCTACATATATGCGGTCATGTCCACGAAGGAAATGGGCTGTCGATTATCGAGAATACACCTGTGTATTCCCTTAATGCCTGCTATGTAGATGAGACATTCCATGGAATAAGACAACCATGGACAATTGATCTTCCCATTGTTCAAAATAAGGAAAAGCAAAATGAAGTGTCAAGTAGAAAACGATAGCACTCGCCGTTATAATGATATTCTGATTAAAGGTCAGGATAGTCAAATTTGTATTCGTGTGCATGAAACCGATGCTCTTTGCCAAGTATCTTTGGATGGTAAGTCTTTTTCGTATATTACTGATGATCAGCTAAAAACGATTGAAGATATGCTTAGTTACGCTAGAAACAAGCGTGACGAATATTGTGAATCAAAGGCAAAGGCATTAGCTAGTTGGGGAACAACAGAATAAAAGTATCTCTACTTAGAAATATGATTAACGGTAAATACCTATTATAAGGAACTAAAAATGAATCTATTTTTTCATTCGAAATAAGTTGGACAATTCATATCTTAATTATTCAAAGTGGTGGTTTAGACTTCAAGAGAAGAATAACTGCTGGGTAGAGAAAGATAGTGAACAGCCTTATATCATTAGAAAAAATGCTTTGGCGGCGACCAGAAGCTCAGATAGTCTTTGGGGTACTATTAGGAGTTTAGTAGGATCAATCATCGGGGCGGCAAGAGACAGATATGATGCAACCAAAAATTCTTCTGTTAATGACACCTACAGTCCGTTTTGGGAACACTTTTTCGATGATTTTGATAAGCGCTGTGCAGAATATAATTTTACAAAAGATATGTATGTGAAAGAAAATAAAACTTACAGCTATGGTTCACACCAATATAATCGAACCATTCAATATGTTCGTCCAGAATATATTAATTTGATTATGGTACTTTTGTTGGAGAGGATTGAAGTGCATGAAGTAGATGTATTTAATCATATTGATACGATTCATACTGATTTGTTACCTTGGTGCAATAAGTCCACACAAAGGTTTATGAAAAAGTTTTCATTGGCATCAGATAAGGGCAGCGTCTTATGTCATAAATCGACAATTAGCGTGAGCCTTTAAGTGTCTCCAGTACCAGATTGAAAAAAAGATAAGTATGTAGAGCGGCCAATGTGGTCCTCGCTTCAACAAGGCCATGTAGAAGGATATAAAAAATGGCAAAAGCTCGTATCTTTGCAAAGCCTGGCTATATTTCCCATGTGGAAAAGGTCGAGGTTAAATTTGCAACTCTTACCGGAAAGAATGATGAAGGTGAATGGAAGTTTAGCTACTCACAAACGGCTGAACGCTATATGTTGCACCTGAATGATTCTTTTGTCTATTCTGGGTTCCGCAATCTTTGTGAGCGATATGCGGAAGTTCGTAATGTTGTTTGGGAGGATTAGTCCATGAAGATTGATCTTAATACAAAAGCGTATTTCACTTGGGGTTGGGATGAAACCTTTTTCATGGAGACTTCAAGGGGAAACTTTGAGTTTACCATGACAGATCGCAATGGGAATGGCGAGATCAAAGCTTTCCGTGGCGATTATAGTGCTTGGGTTAACTTCAAGCGTCACGATCTTGGTGGTCGCGGAAAGGGCCGTCATACGATTGGGGCATTTTGTGGTAAAAATGTCAAGTTTATCACCTCTTAACACGATATAACTTTTAATTGTATTCTAGAAATGCGGTTAAGAGAGAAACCCGACCTATGAGGAATAGCATAGGATTGATAACGGATGGTAAAAGCCCAAACTATTCCAGTACGGCCTCGTAGCTCAGCGGTTAGAGCAGGATTCTTATAAGGTCTTGGTCGCTGGTTCGATTCCAGCCGGGGCTATTTTTGCTGAAAACACGAACAAGTCTTTTAAGGAAAATAAATAATGATTACTTACGTAGTAAATGTTTATGACAATGGAAATAAAGAATGGTATTTGAACAATAAACCCCATCGAGAAGATGGTCCTGCTATTGAACATGCAGATGGATATAAAGCTTGGTATTTGAATGGAAAACGTCATCGTGAAGATGGACCAGCTATTGAATATATAAATGGAAATAAATATTGGTATATGAATGGAAAAGAAGTAACAGAACAACAAGTAATGGGAAAGCATACTCTTATTATTGATGGAAAAGAAGTTACTCTTTCAAATAAATCTTTCAATTCACTTAAGAAATTCTTTAAAGGATAAGAAAAATATGATTACTTACACAGTAAAAGTTGATGAGTTTGGAAATAAAGCTTGGTATTTGAATGGAAAACTTCATAGAGAAGATGGTCCTGCTATTGAACATGCAAATGGAGATAAATTTTGGTATTTGAATGGAAAACGTCATCGTGAAGATGGACCAGCTATTGAATATATAAATGGAAATAAATCTTGGTATTTAAATGGAGAACTTCATAGAGAAGATGGTCCTGCAATTGAATATATAAATGGAACTAAATTTTGGTATTTGAATGGAGAAGAAGTAACAGAACAACAAGTAATGAACACTCATTCTGTTATTATTGACGGAAAAGAAGTTACTCTTTCAAATGAATCATTCAATTCACTTAAGAAATTCTTCAAGGGAAAGTAAATAATGATTACTTACACAGTAAAAGTTGATGAGTTTGGAGATAAAGTTTGGTATTTGAATGGAAAACGTCATCGTGAAGATGGACCAGCTATTGAATATGCTGATGGATCTAAATATTGGTATATGAATGGAAAAGAAGTAACAGAACAA
>Ga0307928_10002880_pt1 | contig 13142 bp, 12 predicted proteins | sample AceLakmetagen232_FD_201815 | JGI IMG/M metagenome (GOLD analysis project Ga0307928, IMG submission 201815) | Saline water microbial communities from Ace Lake, Antarctica - #232 | ecosystem: Environmental > Aquatic > Non-marine Saline and Alkaline > Saline | place: Antarctica: Ace Lake... | reverse complement strand
ACCCGGTGGCTGCTAGCGTGGCAACCGCGATGGAAAATAGGACAAAAAAGACATCCCCCGATAAGAACTTTAAGTATCAGAATATGATAGCAAAAGGAACAGCAACCACTAAAGACCTTAAATTTGTAGGAACCGGGCCGTTAGAATAAGGAACCTTATGAGAAAACCAATAACAAGCAGTAGTTCAAGTTCAAAGATTAAAACAGAACTTCCTCTCATATATACAGAACTTCTAAACCAAACTAAAGGCGATCGTCTGTTGTGGCTTACCTGTTCTGCATATGCCAGAGGAATACATTATGCAGTTGTAAACGAAGATAATAATATATTGGTTTCTCCGTTACTCCCGGACGGCAGAAAACGCTGTAAATACAACAAGATTGGTACGTGGGAAAAGCATATGGCTGCTCGTATTGTATCTGCCAAACCGGATTTCGAAGCAATCCCAAGAGATACTACAATGGAAAGTCTTAATGCTTCACAATGCGGTACTGCGTTTCTTCAGGAAAGTATGGATAGAAAAGCGTGGAAACTAAAACGCTACAAACTAGCAAAATATTGTCTTGAGTTTGGTAACGCAATAGCATACACACGAGATATAGAAGACCGGACAAGAGAGATCGCAATTCCTTTACTCGACGATGATGGTGCTCCGGTACTACAAGACGATGGACAACCCCAAGTAGTTCTCACATTTCCAGAAGAACTTGATACTGAAGTTCTTCCTCCCCACAATGTTCTTTGTGATCGGGGAGGCCAAGAGTTACAGGACAAGTTTGAGGTTATCCTCGCCTTTAAGAGAAGTCTGAACTATTACGAGATGCAGTATGGTGAGGAAGGTAAAAAGGTAAAAGCCGACAAGTTTGGTCAGACCTCAGACCTCTTCAATATGGATATGCTTTCACACAATAAGACTGACCGTCACGAATATGAAGGTGCAATAGAAGTCATATATATGCAGAAACCCAATCGGCTAAGCCCGGAAGGTTTGTTTTGCGTATATGCGGGCGGAGAACTGCTGGTTCGGGAAAGTTGGCCTTACGAGAAAATGACGGAATATCCGTTAACGCACTTTCGGTATGGTCCTGCAGAAGAAGGCGAGTTCTGGACAACCTCACCAATCAAAGATCAGATTCCGCCACAAAAAGACCTTAATGAAGTAATATCAATTGTAATGGAAAATATATCGAATATGGGTCACGGCAAATTTCTTGTACCAACAGGTTCCGGATTTGACTCTATTAGTGATCTTAGCGGTGAAATTCTTCCCTATACACCCGGATTAAAGCCGGAACAGATGACGCTTGCTCCGCTTCCACATTATGAGGTCAACCAGATAAGCGTAATAGACAAAATGTTGGAAGACATTCAAATGTTTCACTCGGTTAGTAAGGGAGCAGGAACTCCAAACGTTCGCTCAGCAGTCGGGTTAGATCGGCTTTCTGATGAAGATACAACTCCGCTTAGCATAGTAGACGATTACTTTTCCGAGGGTTATCAACAAGTCGGTTCGATAATGCTCAAGATTGCTGCAGAAAAGTTTGAAGTTCCGAGAATGATTCGGTTTGTTGGGGAAGGTCGCAGACGAACAATTTCAGATTTCAACAAGCAGATGTTGGAGGGTGCTGGCGAGGTTAAGGTTCGAATGGTAGATTCCTACCTAAGAAATAAGGGAGCAACCCAGCAGTTAATTTTGACGCTTGCACAGGCTGGAATGTTTGTGGATAAACAAGGACGCCCGGATACAATGCGAATCCAGAAGATGCTTCAATTTGCTCTTCCGGAAATGCTCTTTGATAAAGAAGATACACAACGACAAATACAATACGAAGAAAACGGCCTACTTATAGCCGGTACAAAAGTACCTGCCGCGCCTTGGGAAAATCATTGGTTACACCTTGAAGTACTCGAAGAAATGATGAATGGCGCAGAATGGAAAACCTTGGTCAAAACTAATCAGGAGGTTTATAACGTAACAGAAGATCACAGACAGCAACATATAGGTGCAATAAAACAAACATTAGCTCCCCCGCAAGGCGGAGGTCAATCTACAGGGCAGGCAGGCGCACAACCTCAACCTGCAAAGTAGGCACAGTCTAACCTTGGAGAGACACAATGGATGAAATAGTCGAAACTCCCGAAGAGGAGCCAACAGAAGAACAAATACTCGAAGTAGACGGAGAACAGTTTACTGCCAAGCAAATTAGAGAGCTTCAAAAAACGGAACACAATCTTCTAACGGATTATCATCATAAAACGGAAGAAGTTGCTGAGCAACGAAGAGCAGTAACAACCGAAAGAGAAGCCCTCAAGAAGGAACAAGACGAACTAAACGCTAAAGCAGCGGCATACGACGAAGGTCTGAGAAAGGATTTAGATTATTACACATCCAGACCTGCAACAGAATACGATCCTAACAGGGTTTCAGAAGTTGATCGCGCTTTAGGACATTCACCGAAAGGAACACAAGTAGTGACTACGGAACTTGATAGTCGAATGGCTGAAATGGAAGCTAGAGTAGCCAAACAAGATGATGCTGTGAAGCAAATGAGAGTTGAGGCTGCAGGAAACAAAGCAGACACCTCAAATAAATTTGCCGAACAAGTTGTAAGTAAAACGTATCCTCTTGCCGATATAAACGCTGTTAAGGATCGTATGTATGTGCACTTTTCTCGTGAAGGGCGCATTCCTACAAATGATGAAATAAAAGCAATGGCAAAACAATCTCATGAGAGGGTTGCTGGGCTTGAGGTTATTCGTAGGGGCGGGTCAGGTGGTTCGTTGCCTCCTGCAGGTTCGGGGGGTCTTCCTGAAATGCCAAAAGATATTCCAAAGCTTGGCGATTTGTCGGCTAATATTGCTGCAGGCAAAGCTTTCTTCGCTCGACGGAGAGCACAAAGAGGAGAAAATAAGTAAATGGCTGCAACAGATACAACTATAAGAAGTGATTATACCGCATTTTTTAAAGAGTGGTATCTTCCGGTAATTGAACAGCAGAGAAACGTACAGTGTGTGTTTATGGACGATCAGGTTATGCGGTTTGACCGTGAACACATTGCTGGTGATTACGCATTAATTCCGGTCGAGTTTGATAGCCGGGTAGGTGTTGGTGCGCGAGCTGAAAACGCTGCTATGCCAATTCCGGATGCTGGTATCTATGATACAGCGAAAATTTCGCTTGCTTACTTGTTTAATACATTCCAGCTTTCATTACAACTACTTAGAACTAGTGAAGGAGACAGAGCTGCATTTAATCCTGCGATGGTTACGCAGGTATCAACTTCGATGAGAGCGTGGCTACAGGACTTGAACAGACAGTTTTTGGGTAACCAAACAGGTTGGTTGGCCTTAATGGACGAGTCTAGTACAGACGGTGACTCTGATGCAAAAGATATTGATTGTGCTTGGGGTATTACCAATACCGATTTGGGTGCTAACGGTAATGGTGATCTATTTATAGCTCCGAATATGCGAATCAATATTTATAATACAACTACATCTAAACGAACAGATGGCGGAGCTGAGGATGATGGTGTTATCAGGATTACTGCGTTTACTCGTGGTAGCGGTTCGACAGAAGCTACGATTACGATGGACGATGGTGGTACAGCTGCGGACGGCGACTTTATCTGCGTTAATGGTAACCGTGCAACGTCAGCGGATACTTGTTACGAGATTAACGGAATACAGTTATTAGTTGATGATGGAACTCTAGCTACTACAGTAGAGGATATTTCATCCGATACAAGACCTGACTGGAAAGCTCATGTGTATTATGGTTCTTCGGCGGGTACGGTTGAAGCATTAACACGCGCAAGAATGAATCAGCCATATAAGGATATTCTTAAACGTGGCGGTGGTAAAGTTGATATGTTATTCTGTGGTGTCGATACTGAAGAGACTTATCTTGAGTTGGCAGACTCTATGGGAATGACAGTTAACCCTATAAAACTTGATGTTGCCGGAAACTGGGAAGGTCCCGGATTTAGAGGTGCTCCGGTTATTTCTGATCCGATCTATCCTGAAGGCAGGATGGAATATATCGACTTTGATGCTCTTTCTGTTTATGAGTGTGGCAAAGCTGATTGGATCGAAGGCGACATGGGAATCTTGCAGAAGGTATCGGGTTACGCTAACTGGGTAGCTGAGTATGTATGGTTAGTTCAGTTCGGTACAGGTAACAGATCGAAACTTGGTTCTTTAAGAGATATAGAACTAGTTGTTTAATCCCCCTTTATGTGACGATGGGGGTGTAAAAGCCCCCATCAAAATAATAGGGATAAGGAAGGAAACAAATGAGATTTAAATTTTTATGCTTATTTTTGTTCTTCGCTGCAATAACTTCAATAGTAGTCTATACTGATGCTACTAATTGTGAAATAACAACGGGACAGTTTATCATGAAGAGAATCCAATAAGAAAGGAGGATATAGATGAGACTTAATACACTAAGACAGTTTAATTCAAGCGGAACAACTTCCGCAACAGCGAATCAACCTATGTTAAGTAAGAAACAGAACTATTGGAAAACGTCGCATATCTTTCCTTTCGGATTCTGTGGTGAAGGCTTATACTTTGAATACCTAAACCGCGAAGGTTGTAATTTCGAACAAACAGAAAACGCATACGAGGCAGGTGCAACTACTGAAAACGTAACAATCAACTTAACAAGTACCCTGAGTGTAGTATGTTTTGTTGATGCCGGAGACTCGAATAAGCTTAAAGCGATTACTCAAACAGTTAGTGGAAATGGAACTATTACAGATGGTACGGTAAGGGAACTAAACGCTACAACCACGAATAGTATTTCTGGTTGTAAAGTTAACGATACTACATTTGTAGTAGCTTATCGAGACGATGGAGGTAGCGATTATTTAGCTGCAAGAATTTGTACGATAGCTGCTGGAGTGATTACTGCTGGAACAGAGCAAGAGCTTACTGCTGCAGCTATTAATGATGAAGGAACAAGTATCGAACTTGTTAAGAGTGAACATGCAGATGTATTGGTTGCCGGTTATATTCTGACCAGCGATTCTTTGCTATATCTTGTAGCAGACACGTTTATTACAACTACGTTTGGAACGGCGGGAATAGCAGTAGCAGTCACAGCAACAGCTACGCTTTATCCTGCGATTACATCATATACCCTTAATCAGGTACTTGTGGCATATCAAGCAGGCGGTGTAGTAAATGATCCAATCACGTATATTTGTTGTGATGTTCTGGATACTAAGATTGTGAGTGCAACAGGAACGGCAACATCTTTAGCTGGTACTGCAGCAGCCGCAACTTATGTTGGAGCGTTTACGTGCGAGGACGGTACAACGGTAATCAGTTGGATTGACTCTACATTTGGTAATCTTCGAGCCTGTACAATTAGCGATTATACTGCTACATTTGGAGACGAACTAGCAGTTACTGCTGCAGCAACACTTACATTTTGTGCGGCAGAACTTAGTAGCGATCGGATAATCACAGCCTATGAAAATGATGCCGTTTCCGATTATGGTATGGTGACTTTGGTTACTCGAAGCGGAACTGCATTAACAGCTTCATATCAAGATGTGTTTGCCGAAGCTGCATGTGCTTATGTTTCTCTTGCTGTTATTGATGGTGATAGGTTTCTTGTTTCGTATCGAGACGAGGGAAACAGCAATAAAGGTACTGCTAATATGGGTATCATAAAGCAAAACTTAATTGATGTTCGAAGTACAGTAGCATCAGCAATATTTGATGGTTATATGTTTCATCTTAATAAAGCGGGTTTAGGGTTCTTCGCTGCGAACAAAAAAACTGGCACTACTAATGTAACCGCTAATACTGCAATGAGTACTCAAATAGTTTTACCTTGGAACAAATGGATAGAAGTTGCAGTTCTATTTAAAGATCGTGGGATGTATGTTGAAGATGATGGTACGGCAGTTCCGGCAATGAGTGGGGTCTCCGCAGCCAACAGAACGATAGATGTCCGAAGTCAAACAACGTCAGAAGCGTTCGAGTGTTTTGTGGTAAAATGCGCTGGCTATGTACGAACCGTAACGGTAGAATAGGAGGATAAAATGGCCAGCCGAAATTATAATAGAATAAAAGGACATCCGTTTGAAAAGCTTGATATTGTTCGCTACACAGGAACAACGGCTGCTCTTGCAAATGATATGCAACTAAATAAACCTTCTTCGGTATTTAAGAAGCTCCCTCTTGCGATACATGCTGCAGGAGAAGGTGTGTATATTGAGGATAATGACACACTTATTGAAGGGTATAATTTTCCTATCGCTGAAGCAGTGGTAGAGGCAGGTGCAGTAACTTATCAGAAGATGGTTCACCTTGGAGATAATATTATTGTTGCTGCTTTTGTCGATGGGGGTGATAGTAGCAAAGGTAAGATTAGAGCCGGTAAAGCAGGTCTTGGAGGTACTGTATCCTGGGGTGATGTAGCAGTATTTAACAATGCGGCTACTACAGATATTGGACTCTGTAAAGTTAATAGTACAACCTATGCGGTTACTTATTGTGATGATGGTGATGCTAACGATCTTTTAAGTGCGCGAATGGGAACGGTTAGTACAACCACATATGCAATTACGCAGGGAGACGAAAGACAGCTTACTACTGGAGCAGCCGGAGACACAGCCAAAACTACCGGAACTGCTTGTTGTATTCCTCGAACAGGGGTCTTATTTGTGGCTTATGTCAGTGCTGCCGATACAAAAGGTTACGGTGTAGCTGCTACATTCAGTGGAACAACTGTTGCTGCTCCTGGAACAGTAGTTGAGTTTGATGGTGGCGGAGACGCGAAAGAAGTTAGTTGTTGTTCTCATGATACCGGAGACGTAACTGTTGTTTATCAGGAAGGATCGGATGCAAATGATCCAATTACGGCTTGTTGTGGTACGGTAAGTGCTGCCGGAATTATTGTATTTGGCGATGAAGTTAGCATGGCTGGTACAGCCGCTGCAGCAACTTCAATTAGCTGTGTATCTCCGGTGGCCGATCTTGTGGTCTTTACGTGGATCGATTCTACTTTTGTTCATATAAATTGTTGTACGATTAGTGGTACTACTCCAACAAAGAAAACAGAACTTGAACTTACGGCCGCTGCTTCTTTGACTCCGGGTCTTATTATGCTTGGCAAGGAGAAATTTGCGGTAGTCTTTGAGAACGATGCTCATACAAATGATGTAGCTCAAGTTATTCTTGCAACACTGGCTACTACAACATTCACTGCGGGTAGTACATTTCAAGTAACGGAAGCTTCTACACAGGGAACTGTTGGGTGTCAATTAGACGATCCTGATAACGATGCTATTGCGATCTTCTTTGACGATGCCGGGGCTAGCAATGCAGGCAAGATATTGATTGGACACTATCGTTATGATTTGATAGATGTTCGTTCTAATGTAGCTAGTGCTAAATACGTTCTTTGGACAACCCCCACTCCGGGTAGAAAACGAAAGGCATAATATGAGTAAACACCTTGATTGGTTGGATCGAAGAGGACTATTAGAACACGGAAATGTTTGTGATGATTTTCATGCTATGTTTCCGGGATGGCATCCTAAGCAAGTTTCTACGGTAGTTACTCATGATATAAAGAAAATTGCAACTTTTCAAAATTTGTCATTTGAGATTTATTATGCTTCTTTCAACAGAATGTACTATATTTTTGCTGTTAACAAATACAGATTTAGGTGGCTGTTTCTTAAAACAAACTACATGAATTCTAATACTGTGAAAGAAGTTCGAAGAATCTTTTATGCTAATACGCATCAAAAGCAATTCTTCAAAGAATTAAGAGAAAAACGGCTTGCAGCAAAAGCTAAGAGCAATCGCCAAGCTGTAGAAGAACTTGGTTATATTGGGAATCAATACCAAAGAGTTTTCAGAGGTTTAAGTAGGTCTCTTGGTATAACAGACGGTTCTATTCGACAACCTTGGGGAAGGCCTTCTAAGGAGAGAGCTTATGTTCCTGCATCTTGATGATATACAAAAAGCCGTAAAAAGACATGTCGGAGAACACGAAACCCGAAGTGCTATCGGAAACACCTATGTTCTCGACTATATAAACAGAGCTTGGGAAATGGTTTATGGTACGATTCTTACATATCGAAAAGACTTTTTCTCGGCTTATTATGACATTACATTAGACGGAAGTATTGAATACGACCTTCCGCTCGGTGTTTCTCGGATTTATGCTTTGGAGGACATAACTTCGGGATCAACCAATGCCGTTGATACACAGCCTATGGCTTACGAAAACAGGTTTATTGGGTTGTATGATATTGGTACAAAACTAAAATACTATATTCGATCGGGAACGCTTGGGATTCCCTCTAAGAAAGCCGGTGGAACACTTAGAGTATGGTATCCTAGTAGGCCGCGTGAATTGTTTACAGCTAAACCGGCAACGGTTACAAACACAACTTGCACGTTTAGTGCTACTCCGGAAATGGGAACCGTAGTACCGGAAGACGATTATTATAACGGGATGTTTCTTGTAACTCCTAATGGTCAGGTACGAGAAATAACTGGCTGTGTTGGTTCTACATCGGTATTTACGGTCGATAGTGCATGGGCGACGAATCCGACAGCAGCAACAACAAGCGTATCGCTTACTGCTCCTATAGGACACTATCAAGGGTTAATTTCTCTTCGTGCCGGTATCTTGTGGAGAGCAGATTTAGATATGCCAATATATGATTTAGAAACCCAATATACAAGAATGGAAAATCCTTTATTAAAACTACTGGAAACACAACAAACTCATAGATCACAACAAGTAACAAAAATTCCAAGATAAGGAGGAAATATGGATTCAGCTAAAGAAAGAGCTAGTCGAATTATGGGTGCTCAGAGTACAAAAGAATATTTTACAGGCAACATTCATAACGTTTCGTTGGCTGACAAAAGATTAAAAATTGCTGGAATCGATCCAAATTCTCTGTATGGTAAAGGGATCACTGAAGAAGAACTTCAAGAAAGATTAGCAACAAAGAAAAGAGGCAGAAAGAAATAAATGGCTCTGCCTATTCGAAGTACTCGGCTTCCTCCGCTTAGTGGTGGAATTAATAATACAGTTGATCATATGGCAATCAAGAAAGACGAGGCCTTTGTAATAGAAAATTGTCATATTGATGAAAATGGGATAGCGTTTACTCGCGGAGGAAGTCGATTATTAAATACAACGGCTCTCGATGGTGCAGTAACTTCGATAATAGAATTTACTATACCTTCTGGAAATACAGTTACTCGAACAACTTTAGTATCTGCCGGCTTAGTTTGGTACACTTATGACTCAACAGCGGGATTCACAGCTATAAAAACGTTGTCTGTTGCTACTCGTCCTTCCGTTGTTACTTTTCTCGACGGTAGCGGAAATCCGGTGTGTATACTGGCTAATGGCACAGACTTTATAAAGTATGACGGCTCAACTGTTGCTGATGTGCTTGCCAGTGCCAGCGACTTTCAATCGGCGAGTATGCCAAGATTCTTAGAAGTATACGATAACAGGCTTATTGCTTCTGGATGCAACGAAGACCCAAATGTTGCTTATGCTAGCGAACTACTTGATCCTACTACGTGGGGTGCAAGTAGTTACTTTACCGCCGAAGGGGATTCTGAGCGAGATCGAATTACCGGAATAGGAACTATATGGAACTTCTTACTTGTATTTAAGCGTTCGGCTGTGTATTTAATGACTGAAGGCGATCCTACAAGTACCACCGTTTCTCAAACTCCAATCACACGCCAGTACGGTGCTTCGTCTCATTGGGGAATTATTACCGTCGGAGATAACATATTCTTTGCTAATGAAAGCGGAATCTATGTTGGCTATCTTAGAGAAGCAGTATCGGACGGACTGTTAGTTCGAAGAATTTCAGACAAGATAGATCGAAAATATAATCGAGCAAAAAACTACGCAGACTTTAGTGTTGGATACGATCCAAAAAACCAAGAACTAATATGGGGAATTGGAACTAAAGATAGTACAAATTACAACCTCGGATTAGTTCTGAATCTTAGGCTTTCCTCATTTGGTGGCGATAGTCCGAACTATGTGTGGAGCGGAATCTTTAAAAGCCTTGGTTACGACCCTTATACACACGGATTAATAACCGATAGTGGAACCGATCGGCTTGAAGTTTGGCGTGGAGACGAAGACGGTTATGTCTATACTATGGACGAAGCAACCCAACATAAAGACGAGAAGCGAGTCTCTGGAACTACCGTAGAATATGATATAATTACTCGAATATGGCTTGGCCCGTTTATGCCTCAAGGAGTACAAGTTGCAAAAAGATTCTGCCATGTAAATCCCTTACTGTACCAAAATCACAACGGTTCAACCTCTATCGGTTGGATTATAGACACATTATGGAAAGACCCGACAACAGATACTACAATCACATATGAAGGAAATATACCGTACTGGAACGCCGGTACAGTTGCAACTGAAATACAAGAGTGGGATACAACAGTTTGGGCCGCTAAGCCTATGCTTGCAACTTCTATAGATATACGAAGAACTGGAAAATTTATCGAAATAGTAATTACAAACGCTGGAGACAACGCATCAGATGAAATAGCTTACGGAGGAGCAGAAATTTCATACCAATATTTAGGACGGAGGCGAATGGTTTAATGGCAACAAGTAGTATGGCAATAGACACCACTATAATTGTAGATTTTGCAGACCGAACGGTAAACGATCCGGACGATATAGATATTTGTAATGATGAAATAGTATCCAAAGTCAATGCAGCTCTTGAAACAACTACCGGACACCATCACGACGGAACAAATAGTCGTCTCGTACTTGTTGGAGGTTCTTCATTTACGAGTAGTGATTTACTGAAAATGCTTATTGGAAGGGGAAGGATATAATATGGCTACTGTTACAGTAGCAACTTTAAAACCGTTAGCAGAAGGTGTAATAGTATCGGCAACTTCTGTTGGAACAGCAGTTACTATTTATGCTAATGCTGCTGGAGAAGATTGTACGGTTACTCAAATAACTGCATATAACCAACATACCGATTCTATTCAGTTCTATCTATTACGAACACCGGATAGTTCTGCATCAGCCGGTACACCAGATGTAAACGATGTGATATGGTCAGAGTTAATCCCTGCTAAGGGAACGTTTTCTCTTGGCTATCCCGATCTCAATATACAGTTAAACGATACAAATGATACAGTCAAGGCTTATTGTGATACCACAGCTAATAAAATTCACGTCTGGGCTACCGGTTGGGTTTATCCTACAGCATAAGGAGCTAAAATGAGTTACCAAGATAGAAAAGTTGCCGTAGCAGATGAAACAACCAATGAGTATATTCGTCATGTTGTGGGAAACAAGACCGATGCTGCAGTAGAGGATGTAACAACAACCAAAACCCTCATGGCATATATAAAAGGACTCATCGGATTACATGGAGTTCCAACTAAGGGTGCTACAGCAAACGATGACATCAATGAAGTAATCGGAAATAAAACAGACGATGCTGTTGAGACCGCAACAACAAATGTAGGTCTTATAGCATATGTAAAGGGGCTGCTTGCCTTACATCTTGTCCCAGTAAAAGATGCTACTACCGATACACAAATGAACGAAGTAGTCGGCAAAAAAGATGACACAGCCGTTGAGACAGCAACAACAAATAGAAGTTTAATGTCATATATAAAAGGGCTTCTCGCATTACATCTTGTTCCCGGTAAAGACGCACTCACTGATACACAAATGAATGAAGTTGTTGGAAAGAAAGACGATACGGCGGTAACAACAGTAGCAACAACAAAGAGCATCGTGGCTTATGTTAAAGGGGCTGTTAATCAGGTTGCGACCATTATTACCAATATCGGAAACTTAAATAATGTATCAACGGCAGAAGTAAACACTCAAGTTGATACAGCTTTAAATACTGCTGTTCCTGACACCCCTGTGGCGAAAAGTCTAAATGATATTCTCAGTAAAGCCGGCGGGACCAATACCTTTGATAATACTACAGATAGTCTTGAAGCAATTTCTGAAGCTGTTGATGGAATAGCTGGTAGTCCAATAATGCTCGCTGGAACCTGTGATAGTGGTATGGGTGCTTCCACGACAGCTATTGATTGTCTTGATTTAGCAGGATACGGCGATGATTTTTTTAACTATAGTTGGTTTTTACAGGTAGTAAAGAACGCTAATAGTATACAGGCTGCTCCCTCCGGTGAGATACGGGAAATCACAAATTATGTATCCGCCGGTGGGGATTTCACCTGTACAGCATTTTCGGCTAATGTGGAAGCAAATGATGAGATTATTCTGGTTTACAAGAATATAGCAGGAATTAAATCACAGGAATATTTGACAGGTTCAGATAATTGGACGTGCCCCTCTGATGTTAGCTCTATTAATATTCTTCTTGTTTCTGGTGGCGGTGGGGGTGGAGGTGCTACCGGATATTCTACTGGAAGCGGCGGCGGTGGAGGCGGTGCTATTGGGGTTTTCACAAAAATAAGTGTTGAGGGTGGAGTAGCATATCCATATGTTATTGGTGCAGGTGGAGTGGGTGGAGCCGACTCTGGAGGCACTGGAGGTACCGGGGGCACTTCATCTTTTATGAATATTGTCCTAACCGGCGGTATAGGTGGGGCAGGAGCAAGTGGCGGAGCTGGTGCGGGAGGCGACGGAGCAGTCTGCAAAACAGAAACCGGAGGGGTTGGCGGTGCTGCCACTGGAGCTGTGGGTGCTGATGGTAGTGACGGGGAATATGGAGGCAGTGCGGTTGGTTTACACTCAGGGGCAGGTGGGGGCGGAGGTATAGCTAAAAGCGGGTCTGGAGGTGATGGTGGCACAACTGATTATGTAGCCACTGGAGCCTTAGGTGGTACGGTTAATGCTGGTGGTGGTGGTGGCTCTTCTTACGGTATAGGTGGAGACGGCGCAGATAATGACGGTGCGAGTAATTCTGCGGGAAATAATACAGGCGGAGGCGGCGGTGGTGCAAGCAGCAATAACACCGCGCATGTTGGTGGCGTTGGTGGTTCTGGGTACATCTTAATAACGTGGGAGACATAAAATGAGATATGCGGAGATAGAAAATGGAAAAGTAAGACATAGCCTTCCTGTTGGATTAGCAGATGATTATAAGATACTT
>Ga0307928_10002879_pt1 | contig 13142 bp, 15 predicted proteins | sample AceLakmetagen232_FD_201815 | JGI IMG/M metagenome (GOLD analysis project Ga0307928, IMG submission 201815) | Saline water microbial communities from Ace Lake, Antarctica - #232 | ecosystem: Environmental > Aquatic > Non-marine Saline and Alkaline > Saline | place: Antarctica: Ace Lake... | reverse complement strand
GTAGGCCACATCCATCGTGCAGGGATGAAGCCGCCTTCGAGCTCGTTGCCCCACTGCAGTACAGCATATCTAAAGTCCTTTGTGCCCAGTAGCCCTACTGAACGGTGAGCATACTTGCGTATGCTATGTATGTTCATTGGATCACTAGAGTCAGTTAGTGAACGAAACAGACTACCTGATCTACGTAGGATAGGATGTTCAGGGCTATAGTGCTGTGCTGCTCGTTGGCGCTGGGTAGAAAGAGCCAGCTCTTTCCAGTCCGGAGGACCCTCTTCATAGAAGCGAGACTTTAGAGTAGAGACAGCCAGCGCCAGAGCCGCAGGTGCGGATGCTTTCTCCGTCTTAGCTATTCCTACCTGTATGTCCCGCAGGACACCATCTATCTTTTTTAGCCCAGAGGACTTAACTGTCAGTACTAGGTACATTGCGCTTGTCCCTCGTAGGCACTGATGGTCCACGCTTCATGAGTTCTTTTACAATGCCCTTGCGCCAGGATATGATAAGAAGATCTGCCATAAGAGCATCGTCCTGGTCTAGTACGCCTCCCTCGCGTGGCAAATGTCTCCAACCAGAGTTCTCCATCATACGCCATATAGACCAGGATCTTTTTGGCGTATGCAGCTCCCAGGATTCATCATCTAGTTCTTCAATCGTAGGAGGCTTGCCCTCTCGGAGGAGCCAAACAAGGAGCTGTGTATCTAGCTCGTCTCGCTGTTTGGCTCCCCTACTTCCCCCGCCACTTCTTCCTTAGGTAGTGAAGGTAGCCAGTGCGGGTTTAGATTGAAGATGGCATCTTTCCAGATAGATCCGAGAGCCTCTGGTAGAGCTAGATAGATCTCTAGAGTAAGCTTATCTATGTCAAGCTGCTCTGGATAAGGAATCTCTTCCCCGTTCTCGTCCAGTAGAAGCTCTCCCTCTGTATCTCGCTTAGGGAGATTCTTTACCGAGAGAGTTCCTGCTATACAGGCGGGGTAGGTTTGCAGAATAGCTACTCTAGCTAGTAGCTGCATTTCTGCTAGCTCACCTGAGCGAGAATCAAACCATACCTCTGAGCGCCTTATGCCCATAGCTACAGATGCTTGCCCTACCTCTATCTCTACGTTGTAGTCATCGTCCTGATACTTCACTAGATCCTTACGCATGGGTCCCCTTTCTTCTTAGTCGTATTCGTACTCCACCATGATCTTCGCGTCGTTTGCCGGTAAGCTTGCTACCTCGAAGGTAACCACGCCAGCAGTCACTGTATAGGCCGTAGTCACTACCTGCAACACACCGTCTACATACACAGTGATGATCGCCGCAGTCCGCGGTGTCTGTGACAGGTTGAAGGTACGGTGAGTGCCATCACCCTCAAAGGCATCCAGCATGTACTTGCCAAGTGAGACTACCAGGATGATAGAGGCAGCAGTGAAACCCTCATCTCCAGCTGTGAAGGTATGTCCGTTCTCATCTACGGTAGCGTCGTTTGCTACCAGCGAGTAGACGAATTCGCCTACAGTAGCATCTTCCATAGAAGACGGCTGTACTGTGGCCAACGCATTGAGTAGGATGTAGGTGCGCCAGACCTTCTGCCCGAAGGTGGTACTTCCAGGCTGAGAGTCAATACCGCGCTGCATACCCCACAATACTATCTCGGGTTCATCGCCCTGTTCATCTGTGGCGAAGGCGATTTTCTTCGTAGTGCTCGACCCAAAGGTCTTCGTACCGGTCAGTAGAGCTACCACGTCTATGTTGGTCTTAGACGAGCGTAGCTGTCCAGTAGGAACTTCCGTGGGCGGTAGAGAGAAGGTGTAGTAGGCTCGATCATCTCCCCGAGCAGTAATTCTCTGGGCCTCTGGGAGTGAGATACTCAAACCTAGAACACCACTGATCAGAAGGCCTGGATAGGCCTCGTTGAAGGGAGTACCTGATGGAATCTTTATAACACCATCTGTATCCCGTAGGGCCACTCGTGCATTTCTAAGCCCTATTCCAGTTGATACTTCGTTCTGCGTGATAGGCATCTTAGTCTTCCTCCTCATACATTACTTGTGCCCGAAACAGTACGCCTTCATACTCTACATCGAAGGTCTTATCCCAGATATGCCCACCCCTGCCTGCATACGATAGCAGTAACATGCCAGTACTCTGGCCAGGAGTGATACACCCACCTAGGCCGTTCAAGATGCGCATTAGCTCTATTCGTGCAGCTCGTATATTTCTATAGCCCCTCCCTCTGTCATATAGACGTACTGCTACCGTCTGCTGTCGTATCTTCCCGCCGGCAGGCGCCTCTCCTGCATCCTGTACAGATACAGCTAACAACTCAGAAGTAGACGCTGCAGTTCTGCGGGTCTTTACAGCTGTGTTCAAGATGTCAATAGTTAGATCACCAGCTTCAAGTACGTTATCTGCTCTACTAGTAACAAGGCCTCTAAAGGTAGCAGCAGCTGTATCTGTTTTAAGAAAGTTCCAAATGAACTCAGAGGTGTCACGTATTATCATTAGGCACCAGTCCTGTTTCTATGTAGTTGCCACAGTTAGAACATTCCAGACGAATATACAACTGATGCTCTTCCTGTGCAGTAGCCTCTCGCAGTACTAGCGTTACGTTTGAGCTCCTGCAGCGAGCACAAAGGAAGCTCTGCTGTTGGGCAGCTCCTGGTAGTACAAAGCTACCGTTCTTCTCAAGCGTCTCATTCACGTTCATGCATCACTACCTCTATCTTGTATGCGTACTTACTACAGTACAGTGTGTCAAAGGTTCGCTCCATACCAGTAGCTACCTGTGTAGCTCGTACCTCGTCGCCAGTTCTAAGAGCCGGTGTAGAGAAGACTGCCAGAATACCCCATAGGGCCTCCCCTACTCCTAACTCTCCTGGTAGTGCAGTAGGTTTCTTCTCGGTAGCTCTACTTCCGAAGCCTCCTACCGGCTGTATCCTTCCTGTGAATGTGTAGGTAGTTTCAGCCTGGTCTGGAGTACGACCTTTGCGATAGACTACTATCGTCCATTCATCCTCAGAAACTATACGAGCAGTGTCTGCTCTACGAGCTACCCAGTTGATCGGACTCATCCTACGGCTCCCATCCCTGTGCCATACTTGCCCTTAACTCGTCTACGCAGCTCCACAATGACACTGTACAGATTAGCAGACTGGAAGTGATGTGTCACCTTACCTAGTCCCTCTGCATAGTCTGGCTGTGAACCAGCCTCTATCTGAAGCTGTTGTAGAAGCTCTGCTAGTGACAAGCTAGCTACTATATCCAGATCCGCATCTGGTATGGTGGTATAGGCAGTTTCGGCCTCGTTGAGAGCATGCACTTTCCCGTACCAGAGCTGCACATCCTGACCAGTTACGCCAGGTGTTGGAACTAGAACTATCTGGGCATTCTGCAGGCTCCAGTTACCTAGATATGCAGTATAGAAGGCGTCTGCCTTTATTTCCTCTATGACGTGTTCGGAAACTAGATCGTAGCGAATAGGTCGTCTCAACATGGACTCTCGTAGAGCTCCTATGTTTACTACAGTCATAGCTTCGTCAGCTGGCCATAAGACATCTACTACCACAATAGTTCCAGTAGGTAGATCATAGGCATTCTGATCTAACACAGTAGTAAACGAGTATAGGACTATGTATGGATTGTAGCGACTGTAGTACCGAACAGCCGAAGCTATCTGCCGCATAGTCTTAGCTGTAGAGTAGGTCTGCAGAGAATACTTATCCTCCATAGCTGTCTGGATATCGGCTACTAACATCTTGGCTGCTCCTTCCAGAGCTGATATAGTGCGTTCTGACGCTCCTGTCTGGCCGAAGTCTTGTGGTGCAAAATCGGCAGCACAGAGGGAGCTTCGATCACCCTCTCAAGCACGCCTCTCCGCAAACTTTCGTGTATCCTTCCCTGAAAGCGACGATGCGCCCTAAAGAGTCTAATGTGAGCCTCGTGCGTATTGGGTCCTATATCGTGGCCTTCGACTAGATTCTCCCTGTGTATCGCTACCATCTCGACTGTCAGTGCGTCTTCGCTGGCCACGAACGCAGTAATCCACTCTAGAAGACCCTCACTAAGGCGCTCGTCAGCATCCAGTTGTAGCACCCACTTGTTAAGGCACCAGGCTAGCCCAAAGTTACGAGCTGTTGAAAAGTCCATATTAAGTGGGTGGGACGATACCTGCACCTGTGGAATGTCCTGAAGTAACTCAAAGGTTCCATCTGTACTACCGGTGTCTACGGCTACGATCCTGCCTAGTGATTCCCAGTTCTCGAACTGCTCTAAGTAGCCCTCTATCAGCTCGATCTCGTCCTTCACTAGTAGATGAACATCTACCTTCTTCATTTACGCTGCTGCCTCCAAGTTCCGTCTATTATCCGTCCTTTACTACGCACTTCTCTCTGTATCTGCTCCAGAAGCTGTACGCGTATGTAGCATTTGTCAGGACCGTAAAGGCGAAAGTCTGCTGCGAAGCCTACTAGTACGTCTTTCCAGAATTCCGGTCGTAGTAGCAGGGCTTCTGGGCTAAAGTGTCCTGGATAGTATACTGTAGGAACAGATATGTGAGAGTTGTGCGAGTGAGAAAACATTCCAGTAAGTATCTTTTTTAGCTCAGTCATCGACGAATAGGCTTGCAGGGTAGAGTGGCATACGCAGCCCGAAACTATGTAGTTAGTCCGCAGACTTCCTAGCTTAGGAAGAGCTACTTCTCTCAACCTAGGTTTCTTTATTCCTGCGGCTACTAGTTTCTTACGTACCTGTGCTCGTGTTCCTGGGCGTACAAGACCTATTACCTGGTGCCCTCTACGGGTAAGTTCTACATATGCAATGCCTTCCCCGCCTGATACTCCTACGTCTAGAACTACCCCACGCGTCTGTTTAAGCTTTTCTGACGCTACGTCGAAAAAGATCTTGTGTCTAGAAGCTGCTTTGTTAGTCAGAGTCTCCATGGCTACCAGCTTTTTCTTCTTTTGTAGTCGAAGAGCTTTTCCTGTATTGAACGAGGCGAGAACTTTCATAAGTTGTCTAGCAGATGCTTCTGCGCCTCTATTCTGTATGAACCATTCGGCTCCAGCTATACCACGCTGCTTGGCCTCTTCCTGGTTCTCGTAGATCCATCGCATGGACTCTACCAGGTACTCTTCATCTACCGACCACCACTTTCCGCCTATGGGTGAAGTTACCAGTTCAGTACAAGGCATCGGCCAGTTTACTGTGGGCCAGGCGAGATCTATAAGGCCAGTGTTGTTAGCAAATATCGTAGGTAGACCTGTGGCCATCGCTTCTCTAGGTGGAAGTCCGTATCCCTCTCCCTTGGTAGGGAAGACGTAGGCGTCGGCGTCCTTTAGAAACTGCAGCATCCGGTCTGGGTAGTAGTCTTCACTTACTATAGTTATCCGCGAGTCATCTATATCCGGCAACTGATGCTCTTTGTAGCCGCATATCTCGTTGCGAGTTTTCAAGATTAGACGAACGTCACTCTCTTTCGGGAAGGCCTTCTTGAAGCTGGAAATCAGTTCAAGTGGTGACTTCCTACCCGAGAGTGTACCGTGAGTAACGAACGTGAACGTGTCTCTCTTAGGCCGCACGTAGGTGGTACCTATGTAGTATATAGGATTAACTGCTAGGGGTACCACCTCTATCGGCACCTTGACGAACTGTGCAAACACCTTCTTGCAGTACTCACTTGGAACTATAAGAAGGTCAACCTCGTTGCACTGCTTGCGCCACTCTGGATGTACAGAGAGCGGGTCGTCTGTCTCGTACATGGTAAGCCCGATCTTACAGGGCGTCGGGAGCTTATGAAACTCCCCTGGCGTAGCCATACAGATACCTACCAGGGCAGGAACTGTAGATTTTCTATCCAGTAGTTCGATGGTACGAGGATCCAGTCCGTCTCGTACTACAAACCAGCACTGTGAAATTTGTAGTTTCTGTTCTAGAGCTATAAGTGCATGTACCATGTTCTCGGCTGCTGTAGCATAGCCATCGCCCATTGAGAACGGACTTAGCCACTGTATAAGTTCTTTACTACAGTTGGCTGGTTTCTCAGGTCGAATGTCCACCAGTCGCTGCTCCCACAGGTGCATTGCTGCCTCGTATGGTAAGTCAGTCCATACGTCAGGAGGCAAAGATACCTGATGGAAGCTACACGACTGCCGTACACCAGTTTTGTTCCTTACAAACATAGTGGTCCCCTCTTCTACACTATGTCTAGGCCGATATGGAGAGGGTGGAGTAGGCGTTCGCTACCACCATCTTCTTAGCAAACCTAGTACGCACGTTACGACTGAACTTGTCCACGTTGGTGTAAGCTCCCGGCAGTGTAGCGTCGTCATATGCCGCGAACTCTGCGTACACCAGGGGCATTGGTGCCAGCGGGATATAGGGCGAGTAGATGTACCCAGTATCAAGCTGTGATGTCGGGTAGTATCCCATGATCGCCCTGTCGGTGTTCAGATACGACGTCATGTATACGTCCCAGAGACCCTGTACTCCTATCTGTTGCACTCCCATGCGGAACGGGACTGGCCCGCCCTTCGGCCTGGGTGCAGGGATGAAGCTCTGCATTTTCTTCAGGTACGTGCAGAAGCGGCGGCCTCCTACGATCCAGTCAGCGTGACGGTACCTGTTATCGTAGATGTCGGCCTCTGCGTCGATCAGGGCATCCCCAAGGGTCTGGTACCAGGACTTTGCGGTCGTGTAGGCTGCGCCAATCGTCCAGTGCCAGTTGGTATTACCGGAACCTGCGCCTACCAGGATCTCGGTAAGACACACCTGGTCGATGGCCCGTAGAATCTCTTGCGCCATCTGGTTTACCAGTGCACCCTCAACGTCGATACCCAGAGCACCACGAGCGTCCTCGGCAACCTCAGTAGACCAGGTTGCGCCCAGGATGTGCTTGATAGCAGTCACGGTTTCAGACGTGATGACCATCTTGAGGCGCTTCGGTACAGCGTTCTCCGAACTCAGGGAGTAGTCACTATCGGGCGTGGAGATACTCTCGTCACTGTCGTCTTCCCTCTGGAAGTCCTCGAAGAAGATCCTACCCACTCCACCAGAGACGATCGGGAGAGGCTGGATAGACGCGATCTTGTTCACGATCAGGTGCGGGAAGACCATACGGATTATAGGAAGTGCAAACTTCTGCGGCAAAGCTACGTCAGTCTGCAGGGTGGCCTCTAAGAGACCGCCGCTCTTCCTACCAGCACTGATGTGCTGCTGGTTCTCGAACATCATTGCCAGAGGACCCCACTGGTGCTCTGGTATAGACGTTAGAGACTGTTTCTTGGTGCCTTCAAGCAGCCACATCCACTTGCTGATCAGAGCATCCTGATACTGCATCTGAGTGGCTATGAAGCCGTCGTTAGGTCCATTTGACTGTAGGACCCGATATGGTGAAACTCTTGTCGGTAGCATCGTCGTTCCTCCTAAGCTATAGATTCTGACCTACGAACTACGAACGTCTGGTGTGGTGACCCTGAGCAAGCTCAAGGATGCGCTGCTCGTCTGGTGACAGTTCCTGCTCAGCAGGCGGCGCACCACTAGGATCCATGTTGGGCAGATTACTCTTTCCTAGAGCGGACTCCAGAACTACAGGAACTCCGGGAACTACGGGAGCCACTGGAGGCACGGGAGCTGCAGGAGTAACATCTGCAACTAGCTCCTGAAGAGAAGCTGCTCGTACACTTTCAAGCACTGGAGCAATAGTCTCGGCGGTACCTACGCCCATTGTTGAAAGCTTGTCTGCCATGATCTTGGACAGACCGCAATTTGATGCCTCCAGGATAGCCAGACGGCCTGCATCTGGCGATGGCGCGGCTGCAGCAGCTAGCTGAGTCTTTAACGCCGCGTTAGCGTCCGCTAAGGTAGCCATCTCTGCGACCTTCGCCTCCAAGAGTGGTTTGGTGTGAGCGTCAAGCAGATCCTGCCTGTTCTCTACCAGTGATTCTAAAGTCAGATCGGTGAACTCCATCGTATTGTCCTCCTCGGTATCAATCCACTGTGGTTCCTCTTCCAGTACTCTTCGTATGCCTGCTCCTTCTATGCCACCCTGATCGCACAAGTCAATGCCTACAATAACTGCACTGACCATTTCCTCGACCATTCCGGCATCTTCCATAGCTCGCATACGACTACTGTAATTAGAGGCTCTTAGTGAAGTATCTTGCAGAACTTCATCACGTATCAGAGTGATAACATCTCTACCTTCAGTCGTATCCGAGATCATGGCTTCATATAGTATCTCTGCTCCTTTCCGCCACAAGGGCTTAGTTATTCGTCCTACAGGTAGCCCCGAAGCGTACAGGGCTGTGCCAGTCTCTCCTGCTGCCTTCGCGTGTCTGCTATAGACTGTTACCACTCCGCCAGCAGCCATGAACAGGTTGGTAGATTCCATACAGCGGGAATTGAATTCCTTGGAGTAGTACCTCCCCTTACCACCCTGACTTAGAACCTCATCTACAAGTACGCAGCCCTGGAAATGCAAGCTCTTATCTTCTCCTTCACTTTCCAGGATACTAAAGGGCCGCGTTATAGACCCTATTGTCTGCGCACCTACGTGTGACTCTACTACAGGTACGAACGTGTCTATCACAACTTTCTCTCCTGCGTCTAGCACTATCTCTCCAGACTCGTCTAGAGTGTAGTAGAGTTCCCAGTACTTACCGTTCATCTCGAAGACTACTCTATCGTCGTACGTCTTCTTTATCCAGATCCCTTCCATGGAGCTAGGATCTATTGCGTAGCGTGTCTCAAGAGCTACACGCAGTCTATCGCGTATATCCTCATGAGCTAGCTGCACAGATTCTAGCACTTTACTCTTCTTCTTCTTCTCTTTCATTGAAGCCACCTTCCTTTAGACGCGTCTGTAGCGCCTCCCACTCAACCTGCGGCATGTTAAGATGTCGTGTAGCAACGTACTCTGGATCTATGACGCCAATCTCTACCAGAGTCTTGTCTGCATCTGCGTAGTGCTTAAGCGCCTGAGCCTTAGCTACCGAGTCGCCTATCGCTGTAGGTGGCCACATTATCAAGTAAGGTATCTTACGAGGATCCAAGCCCTTAAGTATCAGCTGAAGATCTATCGTGTGCTTTATGGCCATACTAAGCTTGGACTGTATTGCTCGAATAGTCCGTGCGAAGCGTCTATCCTGCTGCTCTAGAGTAGCTTTGGCGTTGATGTCTGCCTCTAGCCCCAGATACGCAGGTGGTACACGCATGGACATTACTACTTTTCTGCGGTAGTACTCTATGGCTGTTAGATCAGTAAATCCAGTGCTGCTAGTATTTAGTAGCTTAACATCTGCAAGCCCTTCCTGTGCTCGTCCTCCTATTTCATGGAATGCCCTCCCTATGAAGATATCCTTTACTACGGACAGCTGCTCAACACCCTCTACGCCTTTAGCTATCTTACGGGTCAGTAGCTGATTCTTAAAGTTACGAATGTGTGCAGTAGCTTCAGGCTCAGTCATGTCGGTAACATCTAAGATAAAGAGTAGTCGCGCAAAAGCGCGTGTGAGCCAGTTAATGACTAGGGCTTCCTCCATCGCCTGTAACTTGCGCCAGGAGGTTCTAGCAGTAGCACCTAGTGACCTACCGTAGACAGAGCTGCCTGTATGATTCCAGCGCATGTGCTCTATCTGCCAGGGATAGAAAGCTGCAATAGGTAGACGAGTAGCTGGCTCTACCTGAATGAAGGCCTCTCCCTTACTCTCTAGCCTTCCCTGTGGATCCTCGTTCCGAATCATAGTAGCAGGAGGCATCCACATCAGGCGTACTACTCTCGAATCTGTATCTACTACGTACTGCAGAAAGTTGTCGCCGTACTTTAGCATATCACGAGCTATCCCGTAAGCCTTCTCGTACCATAAAGTACGGGCTAGGACGTCGGTGATTAGCTGTCTAACTGCCTCCGGTATGTTGTCACCACTGTGGTAGGCTATCCAGAACGACTCCTGGGTGCCAGCCTCTGCTGCTACTGCATTGTCTGCTAGAATATCTAAGCTAGAAGCTACTTCATCTACCGTTTCATCCATCTCTATCATATCACGGTAGACTTCTAGTCTCTTGGTAGGCGTGTTTATGAACGGTGCAGCCAGAGTTGACCACATTTCTGCGCCAACTCCTCCAGTAGTAGTCTTAGAGGGCTCTGGCCAGGAACTTCCAGCAACTAGCTTAGCTATCCTACGACGCAGCCTTACTAGTCTAGAAGAGCCTGCCGGTAGAATTCCTTCTATCATGGTAGTCCTCCGGCCTTCACTGTGGCGGCTAAAGCTTCTGCTAACTTCATAGCAGCAGCAACCATGCCGCCACTTACTATCCCTACTCCACCTAGCTTAGCTAGGGACACCTTGTTGTTCTGGACGCCTTCTGTCAGATCCTTTATCTTCTCTGGTGAGCAACGCTCTTCTAGAACAGCTACCCTAGGCAGCAACTGCTCCTTGATTCCAGCCACGTCAGTAGTAAGATTGTCTCCTGTGACAATAACTCTCTTTAGAGCTAATCTTACCCATCTGCTCCATGTGGGCCAGTCATCGGTATCGTCTGGTGGACAGGGCGGACCAGGCATATTTAGCTCCTTCTTTCCTGTATTGTAAGATAGCCGGCTGCAGCTAAGGCTCCAAGTATGCCATAAACGAAGTAGCGGAATATAGCTACGAACTCTTCGTGGTTCTCTAGTTCTCGTTGAGCAACACCTAAGAACGAATCCGGCGTTGGACGCCCTCCCGGTCTAGCTGTTGGCATCAGATATGGTGTCTCAGTTGGAACTGTAGTAGGTGTGCTAGTCTGAGTAGCCGTCGGTGTTACTGTCGGCGTACTCGTCTGAGTTGCTGTTGGTGTCGGTGTCGGCGTACTGGTCTGAGTCGCTGTCTGTGTCGGTGTTGGAGGTATCAGATAGCGTACAAAGAAGTTCAGTGGTCCTATGTTATAGCTACTCTGGCCTGATGGTATATTACACACTACTAGATTCACACTCCAGGGCCCACATGGTATGCAGGAGGAGTTTCCAATTACCTCCATGTCAGCTGGCATCTCAAGATAGACGCGTAGCTGCTCGGCTACTCTCGAAAACTTTATCTCATAGTAGCCATCTATCCCTGGATATCCTGGAGGCACACCGTCCTGACTCGGGCCCACTATTGTATTGCAGTGCACTACCACAGTGGTCTCAGGCACAGGAGGGCCGCCCTCACGATCCAGAGTCACATACCCCCAAACCGTAAACTCTGGACCATCTGCTCTAACAGTTAGAGTAGCCAGAAGCCATAGTACGGCTAGAGCAAGTGCTAGCGCAAGCGCCGATACGCAACATTTTTTAGACATCTGGTACTATGTCCCCGAATAGTAGTGGAGTAGCGTCTGGAAACTCCCAGACGGGTTCTCCATTCTCGTAGCCAGCTATAAGAGTCGTGTGCTGCTCCCCGAACCCGAAGTTGACGGCTATGTCCTTCAGAGGGAGGGCCATCTGGTACCCCGCTGCAAACGCTTTCTCCTTGAAGTACTTGTCCTCCGCAAACCTCTTGTCCTCCCTCCACGGGCCAAGTTCCTCCAGTAGCTGTGTCCTGAAACATACCGCGCTCCCTACAAAGTCTCTCATTTCATGATAGTCAGCGTGCGTCTTAATTAGACGCTCATCGAAGTGGCATGGTTTGTGGAAGTACTTGAACAAGCCTACACAGCCAATTTGCTGGTGGGTATCCAACAGCCGTACTACCTCTGTCAACCAGCCCGGCTTGTACCGGAGGTCCGAATCCAGCTTCATCACGATGTCGCCTCGCGCTATTGCAAAGCCGCGATTCATTGCAACACCGATCCCTTGATTGTGTCCTGAGTTGAACAATACATGAGAAATCTTCTTTGCCCTCATCATACCGAACAACCACTGCTGAGTAGCTTCGTCACTAGCGTCATCCATCACTATTATTTGGTGGGGATATCTAGTGTTCAACTGTATCGAACGCAGACTCCTCTCGAGATACTCTTTCCGGTTGTACGACAGTACAATTAGACTGGCAAATCTCATCTTAGTCATACCACTCCTTTTTTAGAGGGATGTCATACTTCTCGTGTATGTACCTAACACCTCTACGAGTACCGGCTAGATCTTCTTCAGACGTCTGGATACGAGGATGCGCCAGATGGTAGCCAATGATACCCTCGCACATCACCATTGTAAGACCCTTACTTCTCATGTTGTAGCCCATCTCGCAATCCTCTGAACGACTTCCGGCAAGATTAGGATCAAACCCGCCTGTCATCTCAAAAGCGTCTACAGGGATTACTAGGTTTCCGGTCAGTGCAGCCCCTGAGCACTTTACTACCTTATTGCAGTCCCAGCCTGCTGTCCTCTGACGCTGATCTGCTATGCCGAGCCCCTCAAATGGTGGCTGACGAACTCCCTTCTTCAGCCAGTCATACCTTCCAGTAATTATTACCTCTGGACTAGCTGTTAGATGCTTAGTAACTGCGTGCTCAACTGCCTCAGGGTTCAAGATAACATCGCTATCGAGAAACCAGATATGCGTTACTTCCACAGAAAGACTCTGTACCGCCGTGTTTCTAGCTGCACCAGGATCATATGCTGTACGCTCTAGTCGGCAGTAGCTGACATCAAACAATCTAGTGACTTCCAGCGTATCATCGGTACTTCCATGATCACAGACTACTACATCGAATCCCTGGCTGGTCTGTAGTTCAAGTCCGTGTAGCACCAGTCTCAGGTTATCCGCACGGTTGTAGGTAGGTATAGCGAAGCCAATTCTCATCTTAACAGGCTCTCCTTTGTAGGCTCGCCGCGTGCTCGTATGTAGCATAGATTGAACTTTCCTGCTCCTTCGAAGCATCTTCGTATCTCAACGAAGCCGCCTAAGACACCGAACTTGTCTATGATATCCTGGTAGCTCCACTGAGGCCATATATGTCCTACTCCGCCCATACTCATTGGTACTGTAATGATAATTGAGGTGCGCGCCACTCTGCGTATTTCGCTTAGGAGCAATTTATGTGTTTGCAAGTGTTCAAAGACCTCACTCGCCACTATTGTATCAAAGCTCCGGTCCTTGAAGGGCAACGCGTCATGCTCTATGTCATGTATGTGAAAGTGGGCTCCTGGGAATAGTTTCTGTCCTAGCGCAATAGCTTTTGGAGAGATATCTACACCAGTGTACCAT
>Ga0307928_10002877_pt1 | contig 13144 bp, 17 predicted proteins | sample AceLakmetagen232_FD_201815 | JGI IMG/M metagenome (GOLD analysis project Ga0307928, IMG submission 201815) | Saline water microbial communities from Ace Lake, Antarctica - #232 | ecosystem: Environmental > Aquatic > Non-marine Saline and Alkaline > Saline | place: Antarctica: Ace Lake... | reverse complement strand
AGAACTGAATTGTTAATATCATCTAAATCTGTTTTATCTTTGATGCCGAACTCTCTCCAGTTCAAAGCTAAGCTATCAACTAAATCCTCACTTAAAGTTATAATCATATTTCCGATTATCTTCTCATCTAAATGTGAAAGAATAACTCCTTGATTAATATGTGACTCTAAAAGGAAAGACATCTTCTCTATTCCTTTCTTATTCATCTTTGGAGTTGCAACAACTACTTCTTGTCCATTAGGTAATAGTTCCATTCCTTTTAATCTTAAAACAATATCCTTAACAATCCTTTTAGGGTTTGTTTGCTCAACTAATACAGCTTCACTCCTTTGAACTTGGTCAAAGAGTTGTGGTGCATAAGCTTGTTGCTGTCCTTGGATTTGTTGCTGTTGTAACACTTCTTGTGCTTGATATTGTTCTGCTGTTTCTCTGTCCATTATATAAACCTCACATCCTTAAACAAACTTCCTAGTTTAATTCTTGGTAATGGTTTTCCACTTCCTAATACATCAAACTTTAATGCTCTGCCGAAGGTTGGTGTTTCAATGAAGGATCTTGTTCCAGCTATTTTCTTTGAAGGAGTAAGTTGTCCGAATAAAGGAAAGGGAATTCCTGGTGGTGCTTTCTTTGGTGGAGATCTTGGAGGTCTTATTATTGAAGAACCAGAACTTGTAGAAGAACTAATAGGAGAAGAAATTATAGAAGATGTTGGACTTTTGAAACTAGAACTTAAACTTGAAGAAGAAAGTCTAGAAGAAGTTAAACTGCTTGAAATTGAACTTGAAGAAAGTGAAGAAGAAAGTTTAGAAGATGTTAAACTGCTTGGAATTGAACTTAAAAAAGAAGAAGAAATTGGTGAACTAATTATACTGCTTTGGGAAATCCTTGAACTACTTCCTCTAAAACTAGATCTTCTTAAAGGAGTTAATTCTATTCTTTCAAATCCTGGAATAACATCAACAGCTTTTCCCTTTCCACTTCCTTTTGTGAATTTAAAAACATCAATTGGAGTTCTCACCCCATCAATTGTTGTGAAGAATTTAGATGGTTGTCTGCCAAACTCTCCAACACCTGGTCTTAATACTGCTTCTATTTCTGTTTTTATTAAAGGAAGATCTGCTACTCCTTCTTTAACTGGTTTTGTGAAATCCCTAAAGAATTTTTGCCCTTCTATTTCAAATGGTTTAGTTGTTCTTGTTTTAACAGTTCTAAATCCTCTTGGAATAACATAAGAAGCTGTTGGAAGTCCTGTTAAATCAAAGAGTCCTTTAGGTCCTTTAGCTGCTGATTGAGAAGATTTTCCAGAAATCCTTGTGAAATGAATAGAAAGATCACTACTAATAAATAATCCTGGAACTTCAGATGTTCCTGCTCCTGGAGTTATCTTTCCTCCAACTTCTACTGGTAATGGTGAAGCATGAAATCCTCCTGGCTTTCCTTCTGTTGAAAGCTCTGGTAATCTTTCTACATTCTGTTGAAATAATCCTAATTGTTTTTGTTTTGGTGCTGTTGGAAAGTTTTTAGTTCCATACAAAACATCTTCTTGCACTAATCTTTCAATAGGTATTTCTGTTCTTCCTCTTGTTCTAAGTACTCCAACTCCTTTAAATAATAACTTTTCTCCACCTTTAAACCCTGCACCAAAGGCTGCAAAAGTTCTTGCTGTTTCACCAATTATTTGGCCTTTCTCTCCAAAATCTGGAGTTGCTGAAACCCTTCCTGCAGTACCAACAATTGCTCCAGTAGCTATTGCTCCTCCTCCAATTACTTCTGTGTATTTTAAACTTTTTGCTACTGTGAATCCAACCTTAGGAATTTTTAAAGCAGCAACTCCTAATCCTCTAACTCCAAATCCAATTGCTGCTCCAACTCCAACTGTTGCAGCTGTTATTCCTACATCTAATACTGTTTCTGGTAAGAAAGCTCCTCTAAGAGATCCAGAGATTATTTCAGAAGATTGTTGTTTTGTTTCTTTTGATAATAACCTTCCAAAAACTGTTTGGTCAATAGCTGCACCAGATGTAAATTGAGTTCCTATATCAACATTTTCAACAAACTTTTCTGAAAAAATTCTTTCTTGTGAGAATTCTTGCACATCTCCAACTAATCTTCCAGAAGGTGTTCCAGGATCTGGGGCTTTTTTAATATTTAAATTTGATTGTCCAAGAAAACCAGATCCAGAAGATCCAATTTCTTGCCCTCCTAATTCTTCAGATGTTATTAATGCTTTCTCTGAAGTTGTTGGAAAGAAAAATTCTTGTGCTGGTGTTTGAGTAGTTTCAACTCCTCTCTCTTTTAATTCTGATTCTTTAAAAAATATTCCTCCACCAAATTGTTCAGCTTCTCTCTTATCCCTTTCTCTTAATGCCTTATCTCTGGCAGCAATTTGTGCGTTTGTTAATCCTCTTAATTCATTTAAACCAGTTGTTGCACCTGTTTCATCTCTTTGAATATCAAATCTTGTAACTCTCCCTGTTCTTTCTGTTGGATCTGCTTCATCAAAAACTCTTTCTCCAGTTTCATCATGGAATCTTCTTTCAGTTAATACTCCTTCGGCATCTCTTACTTCAACAACTGTTCCAGTTGGTGCTGGTGTTGAACTTCCTCCACCACTTGATGTTGTGGTTGGTGTTCCAGAAGGAATAAATCCTGTAGTTGTAGAAGTTGTAGTTGGAGAAGAAACAACAGTTGTTGGAGTAGAAGTAACTTCAGAAACCTCACTTGGTTTAACATAAACAGTTCCCAAACTTGTAGAAGGAGTCGTTACTTTTCTGAAAATATCTGTTAGCCACCCCATCTTATTCAAAACCTCTTATGTATTCTGAATAATCAAAATTCTCACACTCAAGGATTTCTGTTCTTCCTATGATTTGTTCTAATTCTGGTATAACTACAATTCCATTTATATTATTTGCAATATCTGAAGCCAGATGTAATTCTGATGCTTTAAGATATACTACTCCAAATTCATCACAAGTGGTTGGAGAATTTGGAATTAAAAACAAAGAACCAATTAGAACTAATCCCATTACTCCCAAAATTATAAATACTTTTACCACTTTCTACCCTTAGAGTTATATTTTAATAAACTTTGAACTATTTAAAGTTATTCTTTTTGTAACAAGGTGTTACAAATTAGATTTCTTTATCTGAATAATTCATTAATTCTTCAGCGCTCTTCAGTGCTCCGTCTTTAATCTCCCAACTCATCGTCCCTCACACCACTCACAAGATTTAGTGGGACATTCTTTCATTAAGTTTAGTGATGAGAGTGATAGTTTGTAGGTCATTTTAAATGTATTTTTTTATTTCTTTGTTGAAAACATTTATCATAGTTTTTTGAAGATTAGATATTTCTCCTTGATGTTTTAAGGCTTCTTTATAATATTCTTTAGATTTTGTAATTATCTCTTTTTTTATTTCTCCTTTTGGAAATGGAAATAAAACATATTTTTTGAAGTTATTTGGAGAAATTTCTGGTTGAGAACATCCAGATTGTAAATAAAAGAATTGTTTTTGCATTATGTTACTTTTTAACATAGTCCATAATAAAAAGGCGTCATCTTCTCCATCTGGTCTTATTTGTATATTTCCTGTTGTAAACAACTGATTATCAAATTCTTTATTTACCTTAACTATCCCCTGTGTCGAGCCGATTGGTCTTGGAATCAAAATATCATTTTCCCTTGCTTTCATTTTTGCTCTTGAAGGAAGATTAAATAAAATATCTTCCTCATGTCCTTTAATCTCTCCTAAATCTTTTTCAGTATTTCCTATATCAACATATTTGAAAACATGAGATTTATTTTCTTCCCTTTCATTTTTATCCATGGCTTTAATTAAATTCAAATCTTTTGATTTAACTATCTCAAATTTATCCTCATCTAAGCTATTTATTATTCCAAATATTTTATCTAATTGCTGGGAATTAAAATAACAATCAATTCTATCAAAAATCTTTTCTGGTTGAGCAACCCATGTTTGACTAATATTTGATAAATCCAAACCAGCATAATCATCTAATAAATTACTAATTTTATCTAAATAAGAATAATATTTATTTTGTTCACTAGATATTTTATTTTTTATTTCATCTATTTTATTTAATATTTCTCTTTGTTCTTTTTCTTCTGGGAGGATAATTTGTATAGTTCCAATCTCATCTAAAGATAATCCACTTTGTCCAGAACGATAACCACCGAGAGCCATAAATTGCTCAAAAGCAAAAAAACTATTTAGATAAAAATGTATAAATTCTGGTACAACTTTTCTTCCATCATATTCTTCCTTTAACCTTATTATCCCCAATGCTTGATTTAAATTAGCTTCGTAATCTTCATCAAATAATGCCAATCTCCCGAGCGTCCCAGTTTTAGCAATTATCAAATCATTTTTCTTTACATGAGAGTTTTTTAATTCCTTATCCTTCTCTTTAGAAATATATTTATCCCGATTAGTATTTATTATTTTTCCAAATTTATCTATGTTCGATATTTGTAATAATTTTATTGCATCAGGGTAATTGTCTGGGACATAATCATAGGTATGTAATTGAAACCCCATAGGTCCAGATATAACTTTTTCTGAAAGCAACTTTTTCAGCTCTACCTTAAATTTTGATGACTTAATTTTATTTTCTAATTCTAAATATTCAGGGTCATAACTATGACAGCTAATCTTATCTAAGTTATCAGTATATTTTAAAATAAATGTTTTAATTTCCATTTTCAAAATTTCTATATTCTTCTAATATTTTCCATAAATCACATTTTTCTGGCTCTGGTTTTCCAGAATCGCTATGACCTATATTTTTAGATATAGCCATAAAGATAGGTGGCTGTTCTTCATAGTAACTTATTTTTTTTCTAAGATATAGAATAGAAGTCTTTGTTCCAGTGTCAGCATTAGTAAAAGAATTTCTTGGTAATGAGATAACAGCCTTTAGAATAAATTTATTTAAAATATATTCTCTAAAATATTTTTCTTGTTCTGCGTTTAAAACACTTTCATCTATAACTGTTAATAATTCACCACTTTCTTCTAATAAATCATAATATCTCTCTATAAACATCACATTAGATTTTAATGAAGTAACTCTCTGGTTTTTTTCCTTGTTTAGTTCCTTATAACTGATATCATAATCTTCTAATATCTTTTTTTCATCTGGCTTACTAAATTCATAAGTAGTGGAAAATGGGGGATTAGTAAGTATTTTATTGAATTTCAAGCCATCTTCAATAATTTTTTCCTTAAACTCTTTTATTTCATCTTTTCTTTCTTCTGAAAGACTTTTATCATAATTAAAATTCTTATCTAATGTATCTAAACAATAAACATTACTTGAGCCGTCTCCATGAAACCATAGATTCATTCTTGTAACTCTTGAATTTTTCAAACTTTTTTCAGAGCCATAAATATTTTTACTATAAACTGAATCTTTTAATTTATCTTTTTCTTTATTAGTTAAACTCTGTATAGAATTTATTTTATTTACAATATCAGCCATGGCATCTATTAAAAATCCTCCAGAGCCACTACATCCATCAAAAACAGTATCGATTTTATCTTTTGAAACCTTAATATCAGATAACTTTACCATAAATTTAACTACACTTCGAGGGGTAAAAAATTGTCCTAAGTCTTTACCTCTAACGGTTGAAGATAAGAAAGTTTCAAACATTCTTCCATTCAAATCTTCATCGATTCCATAAAAATCCATATGTTGTAATAGTTTAACGACTTCTTTTATAGTTGCAGATTGTAAATCAATTTTCTCGTTATCCTCAAAGATTCTTTTTTTACCTTTATCATCTCTTTCTTTTTTTAAGAAAGGTAACAATCTCTCATTAAATAAAATTGAATTAATTGGACTTACTCCACTTTGTTTGTTTATCCATTGTTCAGAAAACTCAAATTTCTCAGATGGAACTTCTAAATTTTTATTGATATATTCTTCGTGTAAATTCTTATCTTGTCTAAGTTTTATGAAGAATAATTTACAAAATTCATAAAACGCATCTGTTGGACTAATTGTTTCTTTTTTCCAAATAAGATTATGACAAGCTCTAAAAATTCCATCTATCTCTTCGGGCTTAGCTTTATCAAATTTAAACTCTTGGACACTAAAATCTTCTTTTAATTTATCTGAAGAAACTAAATCTATAAATTTTTGATATTTTTTTGAACCATCTGAGAAATCTTCAAATTTTAAAGTTATTACTGGTTTATTTTCGTCCCATTTAAATAGCTTAGTAATAATTCCATTCGAGATAATGAAAAACTTTATGGGATTCTCATTTGTATATTCTTGATTTAATAATAAAGAATAATTTGAACCCTGATAAATAAAATCATCTACATTTTCATTCGTTGCTTTTGCCTCAACAACAATAATAGGTTTTTTATTTTTATATAAAACATAATCTGGTTTGTATAATTCTTTTCTTCTTCCTTGACTTATGCTTAATTGCTTTATGGATTGTTTTGTTTTTATATTGTCATCTTTAAATTTTAAATCTTTGATAACTCTATCTAAAAAAAAGTTTTCAACACTGTCTTCATTGTTTAAGTTTTCTTTTTTACAAAACTTATTTTCCATGTTATTTCTATGAAAAGTGCCTTTATCAACTTTTCTTAGCCCCGTAGAGTAGCAACAATTCTTAGATTTTTTCATTTTTTTCCTCCTTCTAATTCTATTAAAGATTGTCCTTCATAAATTATTGTTTTCTGATCTAATCCCATTCCAGAAAAGCAAGTGACATCTACACCAAGTTTCTTTGCACAGATTGAACAAGGGTTGTTTGCTATCTCTGTTCCTCTCATAAAGATTAGCAACATAAAGACACATAGCATTAAGAATAAAACTACTGCTATGAATTTAAATCTGCTGTTGGTTATCCAATATTCTTTAGTCATTTAAATTAACCTCCCTAAAATACTATAAACTATAAGGAAACTAATATCAAAACTTGCAAAGAGAACTATTAAATGTTCTTTCATTGTTAATTCTCTATGTTTTTGTTTATTCATTTGGATCTCCTTTCACTGCTAAGAAACCAAAGATTAAAGAAACTATAAAAGCAAAGAAGATTCTTGAAGGGAAGATTGAGTCTGCTGCTATAAGAATTGGGAAACTGATTACAAACCACATTAAGAACTTGAACATTACATCCATTATAAATGGGACTCCTTGTATTTTTCAATAGCGTTCTTAGCTATTTGCCTTCCAACAATTCCTGCCATTGCTAAAGCAAGTATGAAGAAAGCATAAGCAATCCACATGTTCTTTAATGCAAAGATTCCTGCTGTAACGAAAAGAGATGCTTCAATAAGGAAGCCAATCATTTCTATTGTTGTTCCTTTCATCTTATAATAAAGTTAGTGCAAACCATACTCCTCCTGCAAATCCTACTATGACCCAGAAGATTATAGAGAATAGAACTCCTCCTTTTTTACTTTTCATTTTTCTAACTCCCAAGTATCTGAACACTCTGGGGTTTTATTTATTATATTTATCTGAAATCTATCATTACATTTTCCACCAATTTCTTTTTCAATCTCTCTTTTTTGTTTTTCTAATTCTTTAACCAATTTCTTTAATTCACTTATCTTTATTATTAATCCTTGTCTTTTCTTTTTAATCATCTATAAACACTTCCTTCCTTCTTTTAATTGAGATTGCTTCACAAACAAAGAATACAAAGAGGAAAGCAATTCCTGTTACCCTGCCCATGTAAGTTAGAGGTATAGAAAAAACAATGAAACTAGCAATTAGAAACATGATTGCTAATAGTTGCCAGTTCCATGCTGAAATGAATTTTGTTATTAATGTAGTGTCCATGTTAAACCTGTTGTAATGTCTGCCACCCTTGGTGTTGGATTTATTGTTTTAGCTAATTCTGATAGTTCACTTAATATCTCTGGGAGATAACTCATTAAGATGTATAATACAAAGATAGATAATACTCCGACCATAAGTTGAGGTAAGAACATTAACATTTTCATCCAAAGCTTTTCTGGATCAAACATCTTCTTGTTCATTCCTTTTCTTTTAATAGCCCAAAATTCCATGTCTGGATTTATTTGTTTTGAAGTTTGTGAGGCAATGAGATATTCTCTACCGTCAACTCCAATAACTCTTTTCTTATCTATTGCTGGAGGTGCGAGGAAATAAATTGTATTCTCTGATGTTCTATATAATTCAAGGTAATCAAACCTTCCTGCACTTTGTAGCACACTAAACTTAGGTGAAGGTAATTCTAATCCTAACTTCCATAATTTAAAGTAATGGCTTCCATCTTTTCTATCTCTTAAAATTGCTGCTTGATCAAAGATAATTCTATTCTTATCATTTGCTCTTTCTGAAATTATCTTTACTTTAATATTAAACTTTCTTTTATATATTAAAAACCAATACATTACAAATCCTAATACTCCTAAAATTATGAAGGCGATTCCTATCCATAAGATTCCACTGAAAGCTTTATCTATGAATTGTCCTCCTACTTCTGTTATTACTGATGACATTTTTAATCTTCCTCGTAAGCTTTATTTAATATCAAAGCAATGGCTGAATATATATCATAACTCTTTCCTGTTGTTTTATCGTGTAATACTTTCTCTGTTGATGTTGGAACTTCTCCTACTACCCACCTTGAAGTTTCCTTTTCTACTGGAACTGCTGGGGTTGGAACTGGTTCTTCCACTGGTGTTTCAACTATTGGTTCAACTGGTTCTGGAGTAACTGGTGGTTCTGGAATCTGTTGCTCTGGAAAATTGCTTTCTGTTTCTTTTGCTAACTGATCCATTGGATTAACCTCTGCTGGTTCTTGCTGAATAACTTGCTTTTCTTTTATTTTTCTTTTAAACATTTTTCTTTTCCTCCTTTTTGCTTGTCTAATATTTTTATTTGGTTGTCTATCCATTCTAATCTTTTTTCAAAGATTACTTTCCATTCTCTTATCTGTTGTTCGAAGTCTGGGTCTTTGGTTATCATGAGTATGAAAAGAGGGAGATTGCTCTCCCTCCCTTGTGTTTCGGCAACCGCGTATCTCCAAAACTATGAAAGGGTTTCTTTTACATCAAACCCAAGATGTTAAAAAATCTAATCTTTGTCTACTTCAACTCTAAAGATTTTAGGTGCATTCTTTCCTCCCTTTGCTTCTCCTAATCCTTTGTAAGTTATCTTTACTTTGTTTCCAACAGTAACTAACTTCATTCTTGAATCAAGAATTGCTGCTCCCCAAACACTTTTCACTCCTTCTGGAGTTTCTATATTGTACATCCAAGAGTTGTTCTCTCCTACTTCAGATTCTTTTCCGATTAAAACTCCTTCAATAGAGTCGCCGTCTTTATCGTAAGTCCAAACTGATGGATTTATTTCTTCGTATGTCATGATTTTTTAACCTCCCTTTTGTATTCTATTATTAACCATAAGATTGAGGTGAGGACTAGGCATGATCCGAACATGAAGATGAATGCTCCTCCGACTATGAAACCGTGTTTAGTGAAGAGGGCTATTGCTGTTGCGACGAATAGCCATCCAACTATGTGTGTTGTTATTGCAAAGAGTTGGCTTATTTGTTTTGTTTTTAGTTTCATTTTTTAAATATTGGTTTACTTTCCTTTTGAATTTCTTTAACTAGATCTTCTGCAAAGTTTGTCTTTTGTTTTTTAGCTTTTGGTTTCTTGAAAGCAAATTTGAATTTAATATCTTTTAATTTCTTCATCTTCCACCTCCTTCTTCCTCTCTTTTAATTTGTTTTGATATTCTATTAAGGGTAAGTATCTTTTGCAGAGGGGGCATTGTTTGGGATTCCTTACTCGTGCTTCCCATTCATAACCACATTCTTCTCTAGGGCATTTATGTTTCATTTTAATATTAATATTATTATCTATTTAAATGTATCGTTTTCTCTACATTGTTACCTTAGAAGTTGGTAGGTAGGTTTTTAAGTTTCTTTTTCTTATGGATTTTATGGAAAAAGAAATTGAACTTGTAGATTCTAATGATAAAATAATCTATGAGAATATTATAAAAAAATATCCTTGGATTGTTAAAGAAAATCAAAAATGTATTTTAAGCCCAGATAGTGATGGTTTACTTTGTGGTTTATTTATGTCAAATGTTCTTGGTTGGGATATTGTTGGTTTTTATGATGGAAAGGTCTTAACATTAAAAAAAGGAGAAAGTGTTAAGGAGTGTATATTTTTAGATATGGAAATTTTTAGAAATTATGTTAAAAGTTTGGGACATCATATGGTTTTGTATAATAAAAAACAAATGCCTAAAAATTGGTTAAATTTTGACAAATGTATTCAACCAAATAATATAAGGGGATATGATGCAAAAACATCATTTAGATTAAAATATCCTCTCGGGGCAATACATTTGATTCTTGGTATTGTTGGGCACAAAAAGAAAATAGAAATTAAAAAAGAGGCAATTTGTCCCCTCTTGTATACAGATGGGACTTTTAAGAATTTATTTAATTATCCTGACAATTGTTTAAGTTGGTTAAACTTTTTATGTGCCGAAGAAGAAAATAGCCCATTAAAAACAATATTTTTTAATGACCACTATACAACTTCTTCTTTAATGATTGCTTTAAGAGATTTTTTTGAACAATTAAGGCAAATTAATGATGGAAAAAGAGGAGCAGATAAAATAAAAATATCAAATACTAAAGGAGAACCTATAAATCTTGAAAAACAAAATAATACCTTTTCTATTATTAGAAGCCAAATAAAAACCGCAGAACAATTCCTTAATCTTTTAGGGGGTTTAACTGGTTGGAAATATTTACCAAATAAGTGGAATTTTAAAGAACTTGTTGTTTATAAATTTAATAAAGGAAATATAGTCCCAAGCAATAAAAGGTTTAATGAATTAATTAATAAAAACCCTATGTCTTGGGCTATGACAAGCACATTAGCAATAGAATATACACTTGAAGAACCAGATAAACTACTTTAACCTTTCTTCTCAACTTTACTTTTATAAATTTCCAAATCTTCAATAACTCTTTTTTTGGCAAGTTTTACATATTCTTTAGAAACATCAAAACCTAAAAAATTTCTGCCTAAAGAAAGTGCAGCAAGTGCAGTAGTCCCACTACCCATAAAAATATCTAATACAATTCCTTCTGGTGGACAAAAACATTGTATAAAATCATAAGGAATTTTATCAGGGAAAGTTGCAGGATGTTCGTGTTTAAGACGAGTTCCATCTCCAGCAGTTAAGTAATCCCACATAGTTCCTCTACATTTTGTAGGTCTTATGTGTATTTTTCTTGATTCTAAAGTTTTACCATTTGTTAAACGAGTTGCTGCACCAGTCATTATTTTTCCAGCATGTTTAGAAGGAATTTTTAATGGTTCTTTATTAAAATATTGTGGTCTTACTCCTTTAAGAAAAATCGGCATATATTCGTGGTCTACCCTAAATCTTTTAGTCCACCAAGCACCTTCTGCTCCGTGTTTATGATAAATAACACATTCAAATAATTTAAAACCACCTTCTTCACACCAACTGATTATTGTTTTAAAAGAAGTTAATGATTTTCCAAAGTTTTTTGTTTGGTCTTGGATAACCATAACAGCAATTCCACCTTCTTTCATAATTCTATATAATTCCTTTCCAATTGCATTAAGGTCTAAATTAAACCCATTATAATCCCTTAATTGGTCATAAGGGGGGGATGTTATCATTAAATCAATAGAATTATCTGGTATCTTTTTCATTAATTCTAAAGAATCTCCTTCATAAGTCTCATTCAATTTAAATTCACCTAATTTATTTATCATTTTTTTAATTTGTAAAAATATTTAGTTCCATCTTTTATCATTTCAACTTCTTTAAGTTCCCTCAATTTTCTTAATTTTACATGTGTGCAAGATATTCCTACCCTACATCTTTTAGCAATTTCCTTTGTAGTCATTTTTCTCCCTTCTTTTTTAAGTACTTCAATTATATCTCCTTGTCCCATTTTAAATATTTCTATTTTTTATTATTTCTTGGCTTATTCCAATAAGGTGATTTGCATTTTGGGCAAACAATAGGCAATTCTTCTGTTCTTGTTATCCATTTATGCTTACACCTCTCACATTGACATTCATAAACCTTAATTTCTTTTTTAGCCATAGTTCTTATTGTAATTACCCCTTTAAATACTTTACTATACTAATACACTACCATAAAGTTTATAAACTCTATATACTTATAGTATATTATGATAAGTAAGAATAAAGATAAAATAAAGTGTTCAAATTGTAAGAGTGAGAATGTAATTAAATGGACTAAAAGAAAAACTCAAAATAGGGGATTAATTCAAAGATATAAATGTAAAGATTGTCAAAGGACATTTACTATTGATGATGGATTCTTTAGAATGAGAAATCACCCTAAAAAGATTACTTGTGCTTTAGACTTATTTTATAGAGGGATTTCTACTCGGAAAGTTCAAGAACACTTTAATGCTTTTTATCCTAATAATTGTTCAAATAAAACTATCTATAAATGGGTTATAAAATATTCTAAAATGATTTCTAAATTTACAGATAAAATCAAAGTTAATAATGGAAAAGAAATACAATTAGATGAAATGGAATATCACAGAAGAACAGACCATAATAAAAAAGGAGTTTCTAAAGATTGGTTTATTGATAGTATAGATACAAAAACAAGATTTCTTTTAAGTGCTGAATATGTAAAATCAAGAGGTAAAACAGAAATTGCTTATGCCTTTAAAGAAACAAAACAAAGAACAAACAACCACATAACTATATGCACCACAGATGGACTTATGACTTATCCTGATGTAATAAAAAAGGTTTTTGGGTATCAAAGACTAAGAACTAAAGAAGTTATCCACAATCGGGTTAATGCTTCAAAAGGAGAGGGATTTAATATTTATATTGAAAGATTACATAATTCTTTAAGACAAAGGACAGAAAGTTTTAGAGGTTTTCATGGAAGTTTAGAAAGTGCTAATTCTATTATGAAAGGTTTGACTATTTTTTATAATTATATTAGAGAACATCAAAGTATAAAATGCTGTCCTTATCAATTGGCTACTGACTTAAAATTAAATTCAAATAATAAATGGTTGGAGTTGATAAAGTTAAGTTCATCTTAATTTAATTA
>Ga0307928_10002876_pt1 | contig 13148 bp, 23 predicted proteins | sample AceLakmetagen232_FD_201815 | JGI IMG/M metagenome (GOLD analysis project Ga0307928, IMG submission 201815) | Saline water microbial communities from Ace Lake, Antarctica - #232 | ecosystem: Environmental > Aquatic > Non-marine Saline and Alkaline > Saline | place: Antarctica: Ace Lake... | reverse complement strand
AAAAACGGATTGCACCGTAAACGAGTCTGGGTATCTTGAAGCTGATTGTGATACCGAGTGGGGAGATTTAACAACCTGGGAAGATTTTACAACCTGGAATGATGGGGCAACATCCCCAATTGTTTACGAACATTCAATAATTGACCTTGGCTTCGATCTTACTTTTACGCCGTTATTGTCGATGTCTGGCACCGGGACGCCAACTTTTACAATACAGTGGTGTCCGGACGGAGGATCATATAGTGCATGGGTGTCACCTCTGCTAGTAACGGCACGATATATCAAAGTGAAATGTTCCTTGGCCGATGACGCTCCGCTGTTTCTGGCGCTTAATATTTTGCTATCAGCGGAAGTTATCACTGAGGAAATTAATGATCTTGACATATCAACATTAACTGGCAGCAATAGGATCGCTACCGGGGACATTAGATTGCCAATTACAAAATCATTTACGCAGATAACACAAGTACAAATTGCCTTACAATCGGTTGGAGCCGGATGGACATGGGAAATTATAGATAAAACTGTTACAGTCGGGCCTAGGATAAAAATTTACGACAACAACGGAACGCTGGCCGATGCAACAATCGACGCATTTGTGAGAGGATTATAAAAATGGCTTTTCCATCGACGACACCGACAAAAGTGCATATTGACCAATCTACCGATAGCCCTGCATCAGCGCGGACTGAGTTGGCCACGCTGATTGACCTTGTAATTTTGATGATTGACTCTTACGCAGAAGCCAGCGGAATTTGTGATCTTGATGGGGACGGGGAAATACCTGTAGCGCGTATACCGGCGGGAGCTGGATCATTAGTTGATTCCGACTTACTGGATGGCCAACACGGAGCTTATTATCGAGATATAGGTAACGCTAATGCCGGGACATTACTGGGAGCGCGATTTGCAGATAGCTCGCATGGTATCCGGGCTGGCGCGGCATTACATGCGGTGGCAACACGGTCAGTAAATGGTTTTATGTCAGCCGCTGATAAGGTCGAGGTCGATAGCATACCGGCTGATATAGCAGCGGCAGTGGCAGATATAAACACGACCGAAACTATCGGCGGTTTGATAGCGGACATGGATATTTATGATGTTGGTAGTTATATGCTCGCACGAGATGAAGCTGCTGTAACAACTAATCCTGGCGGCACACGCGCTGGTCAATATCTCAGGCCAGCCGGGTATGCCTCTGGTACAGTAAGCTACGGGACAGGCGTTTCTGGCACATGGCAATGTATGGGGTATTCTTTGTATAACGCGACTCTTCCAGCAGCAAATTCGCTTACATTGTGGTTGCGGATATCATAAAAAAAGGAATATATCATGAAAAAGATGCAAGCTATTATTATCCTGGTGTCAATATTGTTTTACGGGGTTGCCTTCGCCGCGACAACAGATTTAAAAACAGGAGCAGAAAGCACATTCCACGTGCCACTTTATGATCCATCGGGTAGCGGTACCGACGCATACGGGAGGTATACTTTATCAGATGTCGTGACTAATGTTGTTTCGCCAAGCATCCCGGTTTCCGGTACTGATTTTGATCCGGTTGGAACAGATAACAGTACAGATGAGTTAACCGCTGACGAACTAGCAGCCATTAATGGTGCAGCAAGCCCAGCAAGTGATAATGTTTTTGCAACAATGGCGGATGTTGCTGGTGATGTTAGCAAAGTTGGCACACCGGTAGATAATCAGGTAGGGGTCTGGACTGGCGATGGTACGATAGAGGGTACAACAGGGCTAACATATAACGGGTCAACTTTTGCTATTACTGGTAATTTAACCTTAACCGGCACGGTAGATGGTATCGACATTGCCACTGACGTAGCAGCCAACACACTTAAGACACCAACGTGTCAACCGCGCTATCTACCGGCACAGTTGATGCTACCACATACGGCATAACTTCTGACGGTGGAGTTGACGACCTCACACTTGTGGAAGCTACCACTTCAGATTCTGGCTTATTGGGAGCTGCAAAGTGGGATGAGATCGTAGCAAATAGCTTAAAAGACACCAACGTGTCAACCGCTTTGTCTACCGGCACAGTTGATGCTACCACGTATAGTATTACTTCCGATGGTGGAGCCGATGACCTCACCTTGGTGGAGGCAACAACCGCAGCAGCGGGGATACTTGGATCTGACAAGTGGGACGAGATTGTAGCTAATAGCCTAAAAGATACCAACGTCTCGACAGCTTTATCAACTGGCACTGTAGATGCAACAAGCTACGGGATTACTTCCGACGGTGGAGCAGATGATGTTGTTTTAGCGCAAGCCGATACTGATAATGCAGGGGTTCTAAGCGCGGCAAAATGGGACGAAATTGTAGCAAATACCTCAGCGAGTCACACGATTTTAACCGTAGCCGCAGGTACTGATGCTGTAGCACTCACGGGGCAAGAAATTTCAGCCGACTCAACAGTTGAAGAACTTGCAGACCTGGCCGCCGTGAATGATGCTTTGATTGGGTATGATGGCTCAGGTAATCTTGAAGCTAAATCCAGCTTATCCATTGATGTTATCCTGGCAGACGAAGCGCCATCAGAGGGGTCGGGACACATTACCTACAACGCAACCGATGACGCACTCAGGGTATATGATGGTGCAGCTGTGGATGATTTTAGCAATGATGTCACAAACGCGGCAGCCTATGAGGGGGAACTTGATAACTCTGCTGGGTTATTGGCTGCTCTTGATGACGAGACAGGAACAGGGGTTGCTGTTTTTTCAGCTGATCCAGAATTTACCGGGGAAATAGTTATTGACGAACTAGGAATCGAGGGGCAGGAAACTGATTCTATCACTGACTGTTCTTCTTTCTCAGCAACCGGCGGGGGTATTTTTTACGATGACTCTGAAGGTGCTTGGAAGAAATGCCAAGACAATGTTCTGACCGTTTTGGACACAACCGGCGGAACACCAGCAACTGCTGACATATCAGATGTGTCGGTAACGCAGACAGAATTAGCAGAATTGGAAACCATTGATGCTACCACAATCAGCGCGGCGCAACTTGGGATTCAACGGTTTTTACAGATTACACCACAAATGACTATACTGTGCAAGATTCTGACTCTCCAATTTACGAAGCAGGACAATCGGATCCTGGTGGAGCTATCCAAGACAATACAGATATAACAGGGACAGCTTGGCACTCTACCTATGACATAGGAGCTTTTGCACACTGATGAGATTATTGCTCATATTGTTACTGTTAGTTCCTAGCTGTTCACTTGCCCTCGACTCTTTCCCAGGTGCGGTTGGTGTAGGGAAAAATACTGTCGGAGGTCGTGGAGGCGCGGTCATCCATGTTACCAACTTGAATGATTCTGGCGCAGGGAGTCTACGGGAAGCGGTAACAACTTCTGGTGCAAGAACTGTTGTTTTTGATGTATCAGGGAACATTGATTTAACCTCGATACTCAGCGTTAACCAGCCTTATATAACTATCGCAGGACAAACTTCTCCTGGTGGGATATCAATATCAGGGAAGCAGTTTAATATTTCTGTGCCAGAAGTCATAGTGAGGCATATGCGATTTAGGTCAGGTGGGCACAGGTATATAGGCAACGACAGTGATGGCGATTCCCTATCAATATGGGGTAGAAAATGGAATGGTGGCACAGATGTTTACAATGTTGTTATTGACCACTGTTCTATTACCTGGGGCGTAGATGAAACCTTTTCAGTAACAGGAGGGGCCGAAAATATAACCATCCAAAATTCAATGGTTGCTGGCGGCTTGTGGTATGCCAAACTAGGTACAGGGATACATAGTAAAGGGCTAATGGTTAGTGGCAAAAATGACTACGACACAGAAGTATCTCTGTACAAAAACTACATAGCTCACAACTATGACAGAAGCCCCTTGATCTCTAATCCTTATGCAGACAACACCACCATGCAAGTCGAGTATGTCAACAACGTAAGCTACAAAGACAAGACATATCCCGATGATTGGCCAACATACTCAACTGCAAACGATAACCCAACAGACACCGATTCTGACGGAATGCCCGATACGTGGGAAACATCAAAAGGGTTAAATATATCAGTTGCTAATAATAATGCATTTAACTTGGATGAAAATTATACTGATATTGAATATTATATTAATGAGTTGGCTGGTGATGATTTTGGGACAAACTCAGACTCTTTACTTGGTGGTATCTCACAATTTAGCAACATAGGATCAGGTGCAACACAAATAAACCTAAATTGAGGGTCGACATGACCGACGCAGAACTCAAAAAACTGAAAAGGCTTTATCACAGACCCGAAGGAATCGTTGTTGTGTATGAAATCAGAGTTATCAACGACCTGATCGCTGAGATTGAGAGGTTAAAATTATGTATGACCCCAACATAGCCCTATCATGTGCCGAAGCTTCAAAAATTGCTTATGATGGTGAAAGTACCTATGATTTAATTATTGAGGCTGAATCAACAACAGCTCGCATAATTAAGCGTGGTAAGATTGTTATTATTGCGTTTAAAGGCACAAAAGAAATCAAAGATATTATCACTGATATGTGGGTTGCAAGATCAAACTTTGGCGGGTATCAAGTCCACGCTGGTTTTTGCATTGCCTACAAAAAAATAAAAGATCAGATACTTAATTGTTTTGACGGGCTCGGCGGTGAAAAATTATATCTAACAGGTCATAGTCTTGGTGGTGCGTTGGCAACGTTGGCAGCGTATGACCTTGATCTTTTCGGGATACAGGTTGACGGAATTTATACTTTTGGTTGTCCGAGGGTCGGCGATAAAGGGTTTGCGGCAGAGTTTAACGCTCGATTTGAAGGACGATCGTATCGAATTATAAACGATAGTGATGTTGTTTGCCGTGTTCCTTCTATGTTGCGGTTTCGGCATGTCAATCAGGCAGTGTTTTTTCATAATAACAAACCGGGAAAGATGCTTACTCCCCCCTGGTGGTATGGAGCCAGGGAGGTGTTGGAAAATATAATCAGACTTAAAATAGGCAAAAGCGGGACTGATCATTTTATCGATAATTACATAAAACTACTTAGTTAGGGACCACAACATGCCGGAGTGTATCTTTACTGATGATGGAAAAAAAGATGAAATTTCGAGATTAATTAAAAATGAATTATCAATCGTTATGGATGATTATTTTAAGAATGCTCCCTTTTTGGTATCAGCAGAACAACACTATAAGGATCATTTGTGGGTAAGGGGCTTGATGGAAGACGTGGCAACAGTAAAAAAGAGTTTTTTGCAGCGGATTGGGCTTCTTGTGGCTGTTTTTATCGCAGGAGGTTTCAGTTTGACGGCATTTATAAAATACTTTGGAAGGTGAGTGATGGAATTAAGGCTTGATACTTTTTATACCGGCAAAGAATCAACAGGCGGCTTATTATCAATCAATGGAAAATTTGAATGTTTTACTTGCGAAGATCAGCCACAAAAAATAAAAGTACCGGGTGAAACACGCATACCGGCTGGGAGATACGCGATACAATTAAGAACAGTCGGCGGCATGGCAGGAAGGTATTTCAGAAAATTCCCAGATCATCATGGGATGCTCTGGCTTCGGCGTGTTCCGGGATTTGAATGGATTTATATCCACGTAGGAAACACAGATGCTCATACGGATGGATGCATACTAGTGGGGCAGTCTATTGCCGTTCGCGAATCCGAAGTAACTTTGGGGTACTCCCGCAAGTGTTATGAGAGTTTGTACCCCAAAATAGTAAACTCAATCCACGGCGGCGAAGAGGTCTGGATTGACATTGTAAGATAACGATGGCCTCGTTAAACTCAGCCAGACGCTATTCGATCAAGTCTGCAACCTCCTCATAAAGAATCTAACAAGCTAATGTTTATTATCCACCAATTATCTAAAACGTTATAATGCTTGTATTTTATCACCGCAGTTGGGGCAAAACTTAATTTCAAATTTTTCCCCGCCCTCAATACACTGGCAATCGGCAAGGTTTACCATGCGCAGAAAACCACGATCGATAAATATAGCCAATTTGGTAGGGTCATTCTCCGCTTCCCGCAAGGTCAATTTAACTTCGTCATCATATCCCCAACCAAAATTAGCTCGATCAATTACATCAACTTCCATCATGGTCTGCCCTTGCTCACAGTATTCGCACATTGTTACGCTCCATTTACCAAAAAGGCCTGTTAGGTTGCTAGATAAACTTGCACAATTTCTTTTCTTTCTGCATCCAAACACCCACTCTCATACAACGTATCTATTAATTCTTCAGCGGCTGTGATCTTTGCTTGTAGTTTATCATGTTGCCGCTTCCAATAACCTGCATTTTTTACGGGGTATCCACCTTTATTTAATTCCATTTTGACTCACTTTAATTATCACCTTACTGCATACTGCGACAATCAAAACCAACAAGAACCTTGCCTCATGACCGGCAAACTGTCTAGTGCATCTAAAAACTGATGCACCTTATATTTTTATAATCTTATTAATCTTTAAATTCTAAATCTAGTTCAAAAGCTAGCATATTTTGAAACTTTTTATAAGGTTCACAAGGTACGTTTTACAAATCTATTACATAACTTTTACAAAAGTTTTACATTGGGGGTCAAAACTTGGCATACACTTTGTTAGCAATCCATCTCTCTACACTTTTTCAAATACTTTTTTTTAATAGAAATAAGTTCGTCAAGCGTATATTTTTTAACATCATGTTCACTTTCTAGCCATTCAACCTTTTCAACCCCTATTTTATTTATCAGGTTTGCTCTATATGCTATTAAATTTCCGCTTAGATGTAGATTGCAGACGCTACACTGTTTATTTGTATTTAGTTCATTAAATCGCAACTGGGGGGCTGCGCCAGTTGTTCTAAAATGCCCTGCATGATACCGACCATTATGGTGGCGTTGACAGCTTATGCAGGGCTCGTTTTTGTCTCTAAGCCTAATAAACCGGTTAAATGCTTTTTGTGCTAATTTTTTTTGGTGTGGCTTATCGTTCGCAAGAAATACGCGTTTAAACTCTACACGTTTTTTCTTTATATTCTTTTCTTTTTGGGCCCTTGCAAGCGCAATGGCACAACTTATGGAGCAGCACGGCTGTAAGTATCGTTCAGGTTGAAACACCTCTCCGCATGATTTACACTTCTTTTTCCGTGGAAGTTTCATATTACCAGCACCACAGGCATATTCCCAGCATTACCCACAACCATGGTCTTAGGCATAACCCTAAAAATTATGTATACTCCCTATAATATGGTTTTGGGATATCAAGCCCCCACTTATTGTAAGCATAGATAAGCACAGCATCGATATACTTGCTCCACTCTTCACAATCCGATTTTTTCAACTCACGCTCGATTTCAATTACCTTCCCGTCTATTTCTTTGTGATCAACACCAAGAATCTGTTTTTTCATCCAGATGTGGATTTCTTCGACACTAAAAGTTTCTCCGTACCCATCTTCCACAAATTTTATAATCGTTGGGTACACCACGGCAAAAGTATACCCAAGCTGGGGGATTGTTTTTGACTTCTTTTCTTTCTGGATAATCACTTCATAATCTATGGGAGCGTCCCTGACTAGCTGGATAGCTCTTTCCCTGTGGCCTTCAGTTCTGATTATCACTTTCATGGAATGATCCTCTATTTAAAATCTGCCTGACGCGCTTTTATTGCCCCACTAACAACCTCATACTCATCAAGGCTTAAGTCGCGTTCGCAATCAGGCTTAATCTCAGCAACAAGCTTTAAGAGTGCGTTTCCGTTTTGTATATTTTTGATTTTAGATAATGCTAATTCCTTGGTGATTAGTTTTTTTCCTACCTGTTCTTTGTCGTGTTTGTTTGTATCGTCTGAATCTTTTGTATCATCGATAGCAAGCAATCCATTTAAAGCATATTTACGAGCGTAAGAAGATGTGGCACCGGTTATTTGTGCTTCATCCATTCCCTTTTTAGATTCTGGTTCTCTGGCGTACGCGGTTGATGTAAACTCACCATCTTTTACTCGCAACATGGCAGTTGCTTTTACATAAATTCTATTTCCGATTTCAACTATTTCATCATTGAGGATAACACTAGCAAAATGTTTTTGCAGTAGTGGTTTAAGGGCTTCTAGTATCCCTTCGCAACTCCGATAGCTATATTTTCCAAAACTATTATATTTATCTTTCGGTGATACAAGTTCTGTTTGTATCTCACTTAAAATATTCATAATATCCTCTCTAGCTGAAAATCAATCGTTTATAAACTTCGCGCAACGCAATAACGTCTCCCTGATTATATTTTACAATGCCAGCAATGTTTCCTTTTTTAAACTCGGGCCAAACATCAGAACCAGACATGCCGTTTTTAGGGCTGCCAATCCCCAAAGCGATACACATGGATTCCAGCGAGCAATAATTGCCCCATCCTGCCCAGGCTGTCATGGTGTCAAACGTATAATCACCATTATATCGGCTATCCTGATGTAAATTAAACGATGGTTTTACCTGTAAAATAACCGATCTTTGATATAAAAACCGTAAATCAAATAGGTCTTTACTACCATGGATAACGCGGGGCATATTTAAAAAACTAACGTTATCATCCAGTGATTTTGCCATAATATCATCATAAAAGGTTGCCACCATTTCTTTTTCAGATTCACCTTGATTGCGAAAATTAGACTGAACATCCCCATCATTAAAAGCCCAGGATATAGAAATTATTTCTCCCTTGCTTCCGTCCAGCGCGGTTTTTAGCCATTTCTCTTCTGCGGCGTCCGCTGCGTTGCCGTCCATCCAGTTTTGGATTGGTTCCGGTTTTTTGATATTACCAGGCGGTTTTATGGTTGTCAAAATATCAGATTTAACAGATTCTTTTTGTGATGGGATTGTTTCAATATCGAGATAGAGGTAGTCCATTATTAAGTATCCTTTTAATAGTTGATGGTCATGTGATTAATTTTGCCGGATGCGACAAGTACGACAATGGTTTTTGCTTCTTTTTCGCTGATTCCATTGGCCGCGAAACAATCAAGTATTTCGTTGTTTATTCTTTTCTGGTGATTTTTGTTCTGTGATACTCGTTCAACCTTTCTCTTATTTTCTTCCTCTACGCGTTTTTTTTCTTGATCAATACGCAGTTTTTCCTCTTCTTTTTCTAGTGCTTCCCGGGCAGCCTTTTCACGTTCTGATCTGATTGCCTCTGCTTTCTCGTATTCAGCCTTTGCTGTTTTTGCTTGTTCTTCACGCAGTATTTTTTCTGCTTTTTCTTTCTGCAACTGTAATTCTTTTTCGGCCTCCCGTTGGGCTTTGCTGATTGCATCTATTTCTATTTGCTTTTCTCTTTGTTCTCGAGCTACTTTTTCAGCCTGTTCGCGTTCAATGCGGGCTTCTTCTGCTTTTTTTGCTTCCTCTTTTGCGATTAGTTCCTGTTCTTTCTTGGCAAGATCCGCTTCTTTTCGCTCGACTTCTTTACGGCGATCAAAAATATCGTTCTGGGCTAGAGCGTCGTCATGGTCAAGGGCTAACTGTCTGGCGAGGATGTCGGCTTGTTTTTTTACTTCTTCTACGGCCTCCCATTCCGTTAACGGTGTGCGTACTAAGTCTGCCATTTGGTCGAGCTCATCCCTTACCCGTTTACGTTCAGCATCAACGGTTTTTGTTTGTTCTTTGATTTTAGATACGAAGTTTTTACCAGCATCATCAATAACTGTTTTTGATTTGCGTATCTTATAGGCCAGCGAGGCTATATCTTTTCTCCCCCCGGAGGTGTCAATATCCGGGTTGTGAGACGCAACCTCTTTTCTAATTTTATCCAATAGTGGATCACACCCGTTAGCCGCGAACAGTTGTGGTAAGTTGGTTTTTTCGATTAAAATTAAGTCTGACACATCAAGCCTCCTTGTTTTCTCTGCGCCACGCATCTGTATTGGCTGGGAGATTAAGCCTATCTTCTTCGGCCATTGCTGCTTTTTCTATGCGTTCCAGCTTCCAGGCCAGTAAATTAATCTCTGAATCAAGATGGACATACATCGCGTTTAAATTGTCCAGGCTGATCCCTTCATAATTTTTGCGCTTAATCAGATTGTCCAGTCGATCAATTCTCTCAAATATTGTCATGTCACATATTTCCTTTTGAGTTTTCTGAGCTGATTTGCAAAAACTGGATGGATGCTACGGGTACTGTCAGGATTCTCCGCTTCCCAGCTGTGAACTGCCGCCGGGGTAGCATCAATTTCTTCCGCCAACTCCCGGACGGAATATCCCATTGCTTCCCTGATTGGCTTAACATCTGCACAAGTGATTCGATCTTTCATTTTTTCCTCCTTATTGGTTAGTGGCAATTATATCTACTGTTAGCAATTTGTCAATATATATTCTATTTTATTTAAATTAATTTGCTTGACAACAAAAACAATCCTGATAATATTGAGCTATCGACAACCTAAAAAAAGGAGGAAACCATGAGCCAACAAAAGAGGATCACATATTTGGAATCAGTTAATGCCGCGCTCAAGTGGTCAAATTCTCGGTTAAGACAACTTTTTTCCGACGCGCTTGACGAAGTTGAGGAAAGCGAAAAAAGAATAAATCAGTTAATGGACTTAATTAATAAGTCCGTGGGAGGAAAATAATGACATACGACCTACTAAAAAAGAGAACGTATGCTGGCTACTTACTCAAAAATAGGAGAAATACCTATAAACGCAGCACAGCAATCCGAGATAAATTTGCGGTGATTACGCTCGGAATAATCATTGCGGGGTTGATATGTTTTGCTTGTTATGGTGTCCAAGAGGCTTTTTTATCTGCTTTAATTAGTTAAGGGAGTAAATCAATGAAACTAACACCAAAAGGCAAAATAATAACTGGTTATAAGGCGACCGATGTAGAAATGAAGTGCCGAGGATTTCAGTTTAAACTTGGAAAATGGTATGAGCATGAAGAACACTTAGAATTGTGTTCTTCTGGTTTTCATTTTTGTAAATATCCTTCGGGGCCGTGGTCTTATTACGATTCTGGTAGAATTTTCGTGGTTGAAGCTGAATATGTTTTACTATCTGATGCCCCCGGCGCAGATTTAAAATATGTAGCTAGGAAAATAAAGCTGGTATCGGAGATAAACATTACAGGACACAAGAATACTGGGGACAAGAATACTGGAACCGAGAATACTGGAATCGAGAATACTGGGGACAGGAATACTGGGGACAGGAATACTGGGGACAAGAATACTGGAACCGAGAATACTGGACACAGGAATGCTGGGGACAGAAATACTGGAGACTGGAATACTGGACACAGGAATACTGGAGATGGGAATACTGGAAACAGGAATACTGGACACAGGAATGCTGGGGACAGAAATACTGGACACAGGAATACTGGAGACAGGAATACTGGAGACAGGAATGCTGGGGACAAGAATACTGGACACAGGAATACTGGAACCGAGAATGCTGGGGACAAAAATACTGGACACAGGAATACTGGAAACAGGAATGCTGGAGACTGGAATGCTGGAGACTGGAATACTGGACACAGGAATACTGGACACAGGAATACTGGAGATGGGAATACTGGAAACAGGAATACTGGACACAGGAATACTGGAGATGGGAATACTGGAAACAGGAATACTGGAAACAGGAATACTGGAGACTGGAATACTGGACACAGGAATACTGGACACAGGAATACTGGAGATGGGAATACTGGATACTGGAATACTGGAGACTGGAATACTGGAGATGGGAATGCTTGTAATTATAGCAGTGGTTTTTTTAATGTGGAAGATAAAATAATAATGTTTGATACGCAAATAAGTATTAACCGTAATAAGTTAGATTTTAAATTAATAAAGGCGTTAACAGAAAAACTTTTGGGAGATCACCCTTTTGATTGCTCAAAATTTTTACTCCTCCCAAATGCAACCGAAGAAAAAATAAAAACTCTCCATAAAAAACACATCGAAAGGAGAAAATAGTTCTTGTGAAGTCGGTATGTTTAGCTTGTTACGGCATTCAAACAGCGTGCATGGCATATTTTGTGGGCAAGTAAAGGAGATAAAAGATGTATACCGAGGCACTGATTAAGCTCAAAAACAAAGACGAAACTGACGTGAGTAAAATAGGTAGATTGCTCGAGGATAAAATATCGTTGGAAAAGGCAATAGAAGATATTAAATACCTTAAACGCCATGCAGGAGCAATGACATTTACTGGGAACAGTGGGCGTATAGGTGAGCATCCCGTTATGCTCAGAACGGTAAACATAAATACGCTAGCTGGGTGTGTATCAGTACCAGCGCTACTAATAGAGCTAGCAGAAGCAAAACTTGCCACAATAGAAAAAGAAGCGGCAGAAATTTGCAAGAGGGGGGAAAAATTGTGAATAAATGTACTGAGTGCCCAGAGTGCGGATGTAGTGAATATGTATATGAAAATGATCTAGGCGAAGGATACCGTATTTGCGTTGAGTGTAAGCAGGAATGGTACACAACCATAAATTACAAAAAATACAAGACAGACGGACCGAGCGTTGAAGAAATTGCTTTGGAGTATACTTGTTAGATTGCTGGGAGATAAAGCCTGGCAAACCCCACCGAGCGGGGGACAATGACACCCACACGAAATGACAACCACGTTTGCCTTAAGATTGTGGGATTTTTTCACCATGCCAAGGTGGAATGAAATGTCCAAGCGTGGGGGACGGCTGAGCAACCGCTGACTATTTGATGGTTGGCAAGGGAGCAACAAGACTGTCCTTAAACTCAAATGTTCGGAGCAATCTAACGACCATAATAACTGGCACAGGAGTTTAAAAGATAAACAGGTGCAACAAACGAGTTGCTGACCATAATAATAATAGGTGTTTTTGAGAGGACTAATAATGAAATTTATATATGAAGTGTGCGACACAACCGACGACGAGATGTATTTCCACCTAGGTATTTTTCTGAGCAAGGAATCAGCGATTGAGGCGGTAAAAAAACAAGCTGAAAATAGCCCCAACGACCCGATAACAGAATATGACCCAGATGAATATGAAAAGGTAGAAGTCAGAGAAAGAAAGGTGGGTATGTCTAGCGGAGAAAAAGTGGTGTTTACGCTAGAAAGAAAGTGTGAGTATGACGACGAAACAGGCGAACAACGATGGTTAACCACCTAA
>Ga0307928_10002875_pt1 | contig 13151 bp, 16 predicted proteins | sample AceLakmetagen232_FD_201815 | JGI IMG/M metagenome (GOLD analysis project Ga0307928, IMG submission 201815) | Saline water microbial communities from Ace Lake, Antarctica - #232 | ecosystem: Environmental > Aquatic > Non-marine Saline and Alkaline > Saline | place: Antarctica: Ace Lake... | reverse complement strand
TTGTCGGTGTTGCACAAAAACCATAATGAGTATTGTTTGTATTATTAACTAATTGGTATGATTTAGTTACCGTCCCACTTCCTAAATAATATTCAAAAGTTGAAGTTGGTATTGTTGCATTTATACTAGATAAATCTGATTCATCTTTAAATGTTAGGTTAAGGAAATCGTTTGTTATAGTTGAATTACATAATCCAAATAATGTTTGATTAACTGTTTGGTTTGATTCTGTAGAATTAATATAATCTCCAGCGTATGTAAATCTATATTTAAAATTCTGTATTCCTAATACGCTACTTGGTAAATCTCTTGAATAAGACCAGAGTGTTCCTGATTTTGTGGTTGTATGATAAGTTCCATTATAAAATAAAGATACCGCAGATAGACTTGAATTGGCGGTTAAGTTTATTGAATATCCTTCATATGCTGTTTCATAAGTTGTTGTGTTTGATGTTCTACTGTTTTCAAATACTTTATATACCCAATTAATTAAAGTTGAATTTTCATTCCCAACACTATCATTCGCATAAAAGGTTAAATTTGTAAATCCTTCTACTAATATAAATTCTGTCGTATTGTCACCACATGTTACAGTCACATTTGTTCCATTATAATTATACCAACAAGTATCTAAATTAAGATCGATTGCTGTCCAATTAAATGTTTCATTTTGTCCTACTACCCCATAATCTATAATTGCTTCTGGATAGGTTATATTAATTGTTGGTGCTGTATCATCAATTCTTAAAGTATAATTATTTGGTGCAAATCCACAATCTCCATCAGAATCACATACTTGTACATTCCAAAGCGTTGAACTATTTATTGTTCTATTCCATATCTGAATTGAATTAGTCACTAATGTTAATAGTGTTGCATTAATAGATAATACATTGGTATAGTCCCCCGTCCCATCAGCAGTTGTACTTATAAAATTAAAATAACTTCCAATAACTGGATAAGCCCCAATCTTCCACTGTCTTGTATAACTTGCTCCCCCATTTCCTAAATGAAAATTATATGCTTCGCTAGCGTTTAATGTTACTGCTGGACTAAATGTCGCAAGATTTCCAACGAAGGAGGCAATTGCTATCTGGTCGCCTATAGCACAATTTGTCTGTGATGCATTAATACAGATTTGAACCTGTGTTGCCGTAGATGATGGAATCTTTAATATTGAAGTTATATTAATATCCTTATCGTCAACTAAAATCTTAACACCATATCCATTAACAGTCACTTGTGAAGTCCACCCACTATCAGTCGTCAATGTATGCCTTATATCTGATTTCGTTATAACTAAATTGGTGGTATTTTTAATTTCCCATACCCCACTTTGATTTGTATATAAACTCATATTAGTTAAAGTTGCTCCTCCAGATATTTCTACTGAAGCATTAAATGTTACAACTGGTATTAGAGAACTAACGTTATCTAATGGAGTGTTTAAAGTAACTTGTGCATCATCACCTTCTGAGATGTTTCCCCATGTAGCCCAAGAATTAAGCCATTCGCCATTTGTTTTAATTACCCAATCAATTGTTCTTGAGGGTTTCTTTTTGGCATTTAATGTTAAAGTATAAATTCCAGCATTCATTTTATCACCAATATGATAATTAATTTGTCCTTGATGTGTACCTATTTTTATATTTGAACATTTTAGTTCTTTTGTATCATTGGTCACTATGCATTGGTATTTATAATCATTTATATCTCCCCAATAACTAAACTGATAACTTCTAACTGATTCTTTAATCCAAGAATCATTCTTTTGGTGGGTATTAAATATAATATCATCAATAAGAACTCCATCTTTATGTAAATTAATTTTAATAGTAGATTTGCAATCTATTCCACAAGTTTTATCATGTTGAGATAAATAACCTTCAAATAATGTTTCTCCTAATCCAAAAGCATTTTTGATTTCTATTGGTTTATATTTTTCTAATAAAGTATTACCTAAAATTTGTTTTCCATCAAAAGTTACTATCTTTTCAAATTTCATATTATCAAATTCATAAGCACTTACGCAACTAATTAAAAACATTCCTATAATCATATATAATAATAATTTTTTCATTTTAAAATACAAATTTAGACATAATACCCCCTAAGCTTATTGATAATATTATTAAAATAAAATATGGGATTGTTAGGTCTCCCACCAAACATGTCAATTTTGTTGAATCTGAAATTGAAGCTACATCAGAACAACTCATATCTGTTCTAAAGTTTGTAACTTCTGGTAAAATTAAATTAATAGTCGCCAATCCAATTATAAATATAAATATTGCTGAGATTATAACAATCCCTATACTTCCTTTTTTATTCATCCTGTTCCCCCAAAAATAATTTTAGCTCCAGCAATTATTCCAACCATAAATATTAAAGTTCCGATGAAATAAAAAATACTTAAATCCGCAGCTAAGCATCCTGCTTTTTGGAAAGAACTGATAGATTCATTTGAACAATCCATCCCAACTGTATCACCCGAACTTGAATTTCTTGCATTATCTACCGCTTCTTTTATTGGTGGACTTAATGCTAATGCCAATACTAGAACTGTAACCGCTAACATAAATGCATATACTATTGTTTGTCCTCGATTATTCATCTATTATTTTCTTCCCTTTTAATTTTAAGTTAATTATTTTATTTATAGAAATCCCAATATCCTTAGATTCTTTTCTTATATCTTTAAAAATATCTTCATCAATTCTTAATGGAAATGGTTTTTGTTTCATTGTGATATTACATTGATATTATCTTTTATAAATATCGTTTAAAGAGAAAGCAACTTTGACTTACCAGATGTCTTTCGGAATGCCTGAATCCTCTTTCCCGTTCCCGCCTTTCTTAATCTTTGTGATTTCTTCTCGACTACTAAAAATGGACTTACCTTACTTTTCCTAAAAGACATCCCCAATAATAATCCAGTCTCTTCGGCTTTTATTTTCTTACCAGTTCCTTTCTCTTTTAGATAACCAGATGCTGAAAGTGTTTTAATTAATCCTGTCTCTAGTTTCTTACTTACTTCTTTCTTTGTCCCAATCCCTAAACTAACTTCTTCTCCACCCTTGAATATGATTGCTTCAAATCCTCCTTCGTCTACTTTTTTTGATAGTCTTTTGATTATGCTCCCACCTTTTGGAAGTATGATTGGTGGTGGTGGAAGTGGTTTAGGTTCTATTGGTTTAGGTACTTTGATTTGTCTTGGCTGTCTTAATATAGGTGTTGTTTTTTGTACTGTCTTTTGTGGTTGTGCAAAACTAAGTGCTGATAAACTTTTTAATAATGTTTTTGATACTTGTTTGGTCTCTTGCTTTGTTTGTTGCATAGTATCTTGTCTTGTTTGTTGTTTTAATTTTAATAAAGATATTTGCATTGATTTAGTATCTTGCTTTGTTTTTTGTATAGTATCTTGCATTGTTTGTTGTTTAGTTTTTCCCCATGCCTCCTGGACTGGACTTGCGGTTTTACTGAATAAAGATAATTTATCTGGTATAGTTACAGTTGTCCCAACCAATCCCACTCCTTCCATTGTCGCTGGTTGTATTCCCGTAATTGCTCCCTCGAAGGTTTGTGTTGATATTGATGTTGGCACTCCAGAAACAAAACCTTCTTGTGTCGCAAAATCTCTTATAAAACTCTCTCCATAACTTTCTTTCGCTGTTGTTAAAATTGCCTGTCGTTGTTCCGATGTTTTAGCAACCCTTAATAATTCTCTAATCCTCGACGCTTTTGTTGAATAATCACCTGTACCCTTCCCAACTATTTTAACTTTTTTCCCAGCAACAATCGGTCTTTCGAGCCAATCCATCATATCTTTTTTCGTTACAAACTTCCCTCTTGAATAATCATAAACATATTGACTTTCCATTTGTTGTGTTGTCCCAGTTTTCATATATGGAGCAAATGCTGTGAACATATATGCAGTAGAAATAATGTCCTTCGCTGTTGATTTCTTTATTGGTGCTGGTTTGAATAACCATGACTCTTCAGAAACTCCAGCTTTTATTAAAATAGGTTTTGTTGTTTCTCCTGCTACTTCACCAGCTCTCATTGTTTGTTCTGCGGCGAAATCAAATCCTTTCTTAACACCAGATGGAGATAGCCAACCCTGTTCTTCTTCTGTTACTCTTCCTTTTTCTAAGAATGTACCTGCCTTTTCGTCAAAAGATTTTATTTTTGTTACTACTTTACTCTCTCTAATGTCTTTTATTATAGGAAGTTTTTGTACTTTTTCAAATTGAACATCTGCCCATGCTGCAAACTTTTCTGCCCCTTTAATAAATCCAGCTCCTTCAATCTTCTTGGTTTCCTTAATCGTTGGTGGTGTCATTATTGCAGTTCCGCCACCAGTAACATAAGCAGATTTAACATACATTTTTGTTCTAGGATCATAAATTTGTCCAGTCCTATCTACTTCCGTGTTTAAAGCATTATATGTCATCCTTTGTTCTGTGGTTGGTTTTATTGCTCCATAAACTACTTTCTCTGTTACTTTTTTTTCAACCTCTGGTTTAATTGGTTTAAAATAAATTCCTCCTGTTTGTCTTGCTCCCCCTCCTCCTTTTGGTGGAGCATAAGTTCTAACCTTCGTTTCCCCAGTAACCAAATCTTTAGTTGTAAAAATTCTTTCGCTACCTTTTCCTTTAGTTATAATATGTTCTACCTTATGTCCTGTATCAACATCCTTATATGTTTTTGTTGTTGTTGCCCCTCCAGAACTCAATATTCTTCTCCTCTCTTCTGCAATTCTTCTTTGTTCGGCGGCAACCTCTCTTTCTTTATTAATTTCTTGTGCTATTCTTGTTTTATCTTCAAATGTTTTTGCAGCAGAATATCTTCTCAGTTCTTGTTTTCTTAATGATTGTTGAGTCGTTGTTGCTGGTGTTGGTGTTGGTGTTGGGATGTCTCCTGCTTGTGGAAATGCTGTTGATACTCCTCCTGTTCCTGGTCTGTAGTATGTCCCTCCACCGCCTGAAGATAATGAGGGGGATGGGGCTGATATTGGGATGTCTCCTGCTTGTGGAAATGCTGTTGATACTCCTCCTGTTCCTGGTCTGTAGTATGTCCCTCCGCTACTTGAACCAGAAGAAGGACTACTAGATGAATTCGAAGGAGATTGATAATGAGACGCAGGACTCGGAACAACAGAATATTGCCCCGTCGAGGGATTTTGAACTATTGCCACTTACCTACCGCCTCTTTTATTATAAAGATCTAACTTTGTTTTTTTGGCTAATATAATCTTTTCTACTGGTTCTAATGCAAATGAATCTACTGATTCTAATGCGAATGAACTTAATTTTATATCATTTGAAGAACTCTCTTGTGGTATTATCTTTATACTTTCATTTCTCTTATCTAACTTTCTTTGAACTCTTCTAAGTAAAGCCATATTATTACTTCTAAGCTCTGATTTTTTATATCTCATTTATTCCTCCATTAATAATTTTTTTAGTTTGGTATCTATTTTCATATTAAGTAAATCTTCTTTAGAAATCCCAGCTTGTTTCATACTATTCTTTTTTAGACAAGTTGTTAGTTGTCCATTTCTTTTGTTGGTACTTATCTTACTGAGTATATCTTTGAGTTTCATAAGAATACATGTAATTTAAGTTTTATAAATATCGATTAGAAATCACCTGATCCAATCTAAATCTCTATTGTCTTTCTTTGATTCTACTCTATCCCCATACTTTTTTTTCATTATTCTAAACCAATTTCCTAAGTCAGACATCATAATAGTCCATCTTTCTATTAATGCCCCATTATCTTCTTCTATCTTTATCTTTACAAGACCTTCGCCACTATTATATCTTATTTTTTTAAGACTCATTAAACTCCTCCTCCTCCTGTTAAAAGTGCGTATCCTATTATTCCTGCAATGATTACCCCTACTATCCACTTAACAGCTCCACTTATTTTAGCCTTAGCTCCAACTTGGTCTTTCAACATCTTAGCCATTAGTAGTTTAAACCCTGTAATATTATTTCCATCGATTAAACTTTTTTCATAATGAACTAATGGGCTGAATGGCTCTAGACTCCAATTTGGTAAAATGATTAATGGATTTCCTTTTTTATTAAACATAACATGTCCAGCACTTGCAATTCTTGGAATTGTATCATGTAGAATTGTTTGATCTTCTATTTGATATTTCTTAAAATCATATACTCCATTCTCATTAAGAAGTAAAATAGTTACGAAGTTCTTTCTCTTTTGTCCCCTACCTACTTTCTTCCCAAAAGGAAACCTATACTTCTTTTCTGTTTCTTTTAACTTATCTGATGAGATTAATTCTTTTAGTTCTTTAATATCTTCCTGTATTGTTCCCATTTAATAATTCCTCCTTTCATTTTATCCATTTTGATTTGTATTTAGATCCCCACCAGATTCTTCGATTTTTTTTGACCCGAACATTCCCTTATTAATTTTCCTTCTACGTGTTGCATCAGCTACTTGCTTTGTTGTAGTGGTTGCTTGTTTGATTAAGAATCCCTCTCTTGATAACGATGTTCCTAATGTATCTATTGCTGTATTCTCAAAGAATTCTTTAAAAAAAACATTACCTATAATCTTATCTGATATTCTTGCCATATCTAAACAACCTCTTACGTTCCATGTCGGAACTCCTAATTCATTCATATCCTTGTCGTCCCTTAGGTTACCTATTTTAGAAGAATGCCCTATCCCTTCTTCTTTTACAACATTTGTTAGAAACATATGCACATTATGTTTGTCTTCTTGCGTTGGTGCATTGTCTTTCATTGCCTGTGCAATTTTTAATATTGCTTCTTCGTCCGAAAGATCTGTATCTGCTTGTTTGTTTTCTTCTTCAGCCATTACTTTACGAATCCCATTAATCCAACTTTAATTCCCCTAAAAATACTCGCTAAGATTCCTGCTGATAATAATACATAAGAACTCCAGTCTGTAAGCCCACCAATTCTAACCCATAATAAAGAAACTAATATTGGAAGACCTATACTAAAGACGGTTTCTATTCCTGCAAGTGTTGCTAATAATATTTTTAGTAGTTTGTTCATTCTATTATCTCCGATGGACTTAATATTTCTCTTATTTCTTTAAATAAATCAATCATTGTTATTTTTTTTATCTTGCAATAAGCTATGGCGAATACTGTAAATAATATTCCCCATACTAATAAATTGCTTAGTAGTGTGTCCTGCCATACCATTATTTATTGTTTTCACTTTTTACCATATTAATTTATTTTAACAGGACGATGTCCTGCCCTTTGAATATATTTTGCAACATATCCATGTTTACTTAAATCCTTAATTACATATTTCATTCGTTCTGTTTCTGATTTCATATTTTTTATTTTCTCCTTGAATCTTTTTATTGCTTCGCTTCTCCATTCCTTATTGTTCTTTAAATCTGGAAACTCTTTTACCGTTCCAACCTTATCTAACTTTAATCCGCTTATGTCTGCGAATTGCGTTAGCCCCGATGTTCTAAAAAAAACACTTGAGTCCTGGATACGAACTTCAATTGTTTCTGAACCTAGTATGAATATTACTCCAATCATACTTTCTTTACTAACTCTCTAACCTTTTCTAATAGTTCTGTTAGTGCCTCTTCTATTGTTAAGCATTCGTATGTCTTGTCTTCAACTTCAACTTCTCTTAGTGATTGAGTTGGAAGTTCTCTTACAACTGTTAGTTTTTTTTCTTTATCTACCATTTTCCTCCTCTTGAAATTTATCTATTAGTTTTAAATTATTAGTTACCAAAACTAGATCCCCCTTCTTTATTTTTGAACCTTTTGGAATAATTACCATCTTTACTCCATCCTTTCTTTGTAGAACTTTTCTTACTTCCATTGTCTCCCCTCCATAAAAAATATCTCATTATAATATATTATAATAAAGGTTTTATAAATATCGATTATAAGATATTATAATTACATATCTAATTTTTCAAGAGAACCCTTTATCCCAAAGTATGCTCCAAGCATTAATGTAATTATTCCTAGTCCCCAAGTATAAACAGTATCTTTTAGTCCAGCAATACCATAAAATAGAATAAATAATCCAACTAGAACTAATCCAAATGAACCAAGAACTACTACCCACGCATCTTCAACATAATATCCTAGAATTATTATACCTATCGATAAAATAAATAGTATTATATAAAATCCAACACTCATATCAAATCCCGACGGGGTTACTCCAAATTCTATTACCTCTTCTGCAACTATCCCAGTTTTATCTCCACTTGTAGTATAAAAATATTCTCCAATTTGATCTGTACCACAAAATGTTCTATTATAATTATTGTTTGATTTTGTCATTGCTAAATTCATATCAACTATTGTTCCGTTTGGATATTTCATTGCAGTAACATTAATATAAGAACAAGTTGGACAATAATTATAAAGACTGATACACCCAAATTGTTTTACTGTTCCTATATAATCATTTTCTGCAGATATAAAACTTGACATAGTTAATATCAAAGTTAGCATTAAAAATATTTTTATTCTCATGATATATATACCTCACTATCTATATAATATTGACAACCAGTTGGAATATAAATCTTTCCACTACCTAAATCACTCCAGCAAACTGCCGATGTCGTAACCAAACTAAACACATCAGTCACATTTAAATTCACAGCATCGTCAGTTAGATACCATCTATAACCAATTGAAATCCCAACCGTGTCGTTTAAAGTTTTTATAACATCTGCATTGCTTGGGGTTGCTGTGAAATTAACTACACTCTCATTTGCCCAAACTCCTGTATTATTTGTAGAGAAAATATATTGTCCCTTTGGATGTAGTGCCGTTTCGTCATTTACCTGTAATGAGAAGTTTGTGCTTTGGTTTGCTATTGTATTATTGGTTTGGTTAAGTGACCATGTTGGACTTGTTGTATCTTCTGCTGGAGTTCCTGAAAAACTCTCAATAGAAATCCCATCCAATATCACAGGACTATAAAACGAAGTAGTATCATTCCCTGCCAATAATTTATAATCAGGAAACACAAAATCAGCTTCGGTATTTATTGTAAACGTTTCATTTGTCTCGCTGGTTATATTTTTATAATCTGTATAATAAGGATTGCCGTCATGGTTTGCTGATTGGTTGTTGTAAAGGTTTGTTATTTCTGTTGCACTCAACGACCTATTAAATATCATCACATCGTCCATCGAACCGTTCATAAAATTATTAAACCAATCATTTCCTATCTTCACAGGAGCTACCCCGTTCCCAAAAATAGAAGTTGCGGTATCATTTAATTTATACTCTCCATTTATATATAATGAAAGAGTAGGATTATTCCACTGAGCCACAACATGATACCATTTCCCAGGATAAGGTGAAGAATACAATGCAGAGGTTACCACACCATTACTACTACCACTTAAATTATCAAACCCAAGAAATCTTAAATCCATTATACCGTTACTGTAATAAGTTCCCGTAAGCTTATATTCATAATTATTAGCTGAACCCTTCGACACAAAAGTATAGCTCTCTGTTCCTAGAGTTAAAATATCCTTGTAAACCCATAAGGATATTGTATAACCATCTGATTCTCCTATGCTTAAACCAGGTGCATCTGTAATACTAACCCAATCCCCATCCCCATCAAACGAAAACCCACCAGTCTCATTTCTTCCACCAGTAGAATTCCAAATAGCATTAACAGCAGTCCCATCATTCCCCTCGCCTGAAATATCAACAGGACTTTCCCATTCCATAGGATAATAAGCAACCAACCCAGTAGTATCAACTGACATATTAATCTGCCCAACCCTCGCCTCAATCCGACTATCCATATTCTCTTGTATCGTAGTAGAAACATTAACCCTATCATAAGTCCCATCTTGTTCTATATTAACCGCCCTAACCTTCTGTGTCCCCGTCTCCAAAAACCTCGCACTCTGATTATTATAAATCTCTAAGATTTGTGCTGATGTTAAAGAAGTGTTAAATATCATCACATCGTCCATCGAACCGTTATAATAAGCAGAACCAGAATACTGCCCTAAAAATATATGGTTAGAACTCCAATCAATATCTCCAGTAGTAGTTCCGTTATTTTCATTTATTCCATTTACATATAATTTTATTTCATCACTTCCTGCATTTTTATCATAAGTGCCACATACATAGTACCAATTTCCACTGGTTATCGATGTTGTGCTATCTCCAGAACTTTGATATCCAGAAGAAGAAATATAAACCCTAAATTTTTGAGATGTCCACCCACAACCTATTGTATATCCAATATTATTGGTTGACCTTATTATGTTTTGTTCCGCTTCACAATCTGTGTCTGGATTTACCCACGCACAAAAAGTTACTTCCGCTGTTGGTTTAAGGCTACCGTCAGCTCCCAAATCAACCCAATCCCCATCCCCATCAAACGAAAACCCCTTCCCATACCTTCCAGCCGAAGAAGTAGAAACAGTATCATCAACCATCGTCCCATTATTTCCCTCACCCGACCAATCATAAGCAGTAGTCAACTTAGTATCAGCCAAATCTCCATCCGCATTCCAATAACCAACCAAACTATCCCAAGGAGCAGTATTAGAAATATTCAAATGAGTATGATTAGAAGCCCCAGACTCAGCGGTTACATTTGTTAAAGTAGAGGTTGTAATCCAATCGGAATCTTGAATTATTACAATCGAATTATCACCTAGTTTTATATAAGGAGTATCAAAAGGATTTGCTGAATATTTAAAACAAACTTCATTCGTTTCCTCTATTTCCCCTATTGGTTCTTTTTCTATTATTTTAGAATCTCTTTCAATTAAATAATTTATTTCAGCATCTGTTTCATTTTCTACTTTTAAAAATTGCGGAGCAATAAAAGTATAATTTACAATCTTATAATCTTCATATCCATCCCAAAATGTAATTGTATCAATAACTTTTTCATACCATTCTTTATCTACCCTTAAATCAATCAATTCTTTTGTTTCATTTTCTACACAAGCTGAGATTATTATTGTTCCGTTTACATTTGGTTCGCTGAATGAAACATCATAAGCTAATTCTAAATTTGTTTGAGATAAAACTTTATATTCATTATATTTTACTTCTTTGTATTCTCCTGCTGAAACAAAGCTAATTAGGAATAGTCCCATAATTAAAAATATAAATACTTTTTTCATGTTAACCTTGAATTATTATACCAGTTCCATTATACCAAATATATGAAGAGCAATCGCTATTCATACACAAATGATTAATTCCAGTAATATTATATCCACTCATATTTAATTCTGCTGTATTATCGTCATCAAAAATATATGCTTCAACATTGTCTTCGGTTAAATTTGTATCAGTATCAACAACAGAAATATCGGCGTATAAAGTGTCGGCATATGCTTCGTTCCAAGAACTGTTACCAGAACCAGTTGGTGCATAAAGAGTATCGGCATAAGTCTTATTAAAACTAGCATAGGTATCGTTCCAGTAATTATAACTATTTCCTAAATCGTAATATAAAGTATCAGCATGAGTTTCATTCCATGAACTATTGTCTGAACCAATAGACCCAGTTTCACAAGCTAATATTCCAGTAGCATCCGTAGAAACATAGGTACAGCTACTATAGTTTTCCATCCTAACCTTATTGGTTCCTCCATCTAATGCTAATCCATGTGTAAGTGTATCTGTTTCAATTCTCCAATCTATATCATTTGAATCTTGATTAAATGTAATTCCATCTCCTGCTCCTTCAATTAAATGTATAAAACTTATTCCACCAGCAAAGATTTCTAATTGGTCTCCAGTTGCTCCAGTCCAATTAATGTAAGTATCAGGGTCGCCATTTCCATAAAGTGTTTCTACTGACACATTAACAAATGTTGGTGAACCAGTAGTATTCAATTCATTGTTCTGGTCTGTTGTAAATCCAATAAGTGAATATCCTAATCCAATAACCCAATCATAAATTTCATCTGCTAAACTTAAATGAGTTGTATCTCCATCCGAAGGCGTTGCTGTTGGTATTCCAGTAATATTATCCCAAGATTGTAATCTATAAATAGTATTGGCATAAGTTTCGTTCCAACTTGAATTACCAGCTCCAGTAGAAGCATACAAAGTATCTGCATAAGTTTTATTAAATAAAGCAAAGGTACTGTTCCAATATCCATAACTATTTCCTAAATCATAATAAAGTGTATCTGCATGAGTTTCATTCCAACTTGAGTTACCAGTTCCAGTAGAAGCATATAAGGTATCTGCATAAGTTTTATTAAAAGTCGCATAAGTATCATTCCAATATCCATAACTATTTCCTAAATCGTAGTAAAGTGTATCTGCATGAGTTTCATTCCAACTTGAATTTCCTCCAGATACTCCGCTAATTTCAGCATCAACATATGTTTTCATAGAGGTATTAGTCACTGTGTCAATAGCTCTTATACTTGTATTAAGAACGGTTTCATTAAGATATATTGTATTGGTATCATTGTAAAGATAAGTACCGTCACCCGCTTTTGGATTTCCACTTGCTCCTGTTTGGTCAGTATAAGTACAATTTATTATTTGTTGGGATGCATCATAAATACATATTTTTTCATCAGTTAAAGTTCCAGTAAAATTTGTTATGTTATTATAATAATTTTCTATTGAAAAATCTGTTGAATTATAATATCCATAAGAATTTCCTAAATCGTAATATAAAGTGTTAGCTAAGGTTTCATTCCAGGAACTATTAGCACCTGGTTGTGGATTAGTAGAATTATAATATCCATAACTATTTCCTAAATCGTAGTATAATGTATCTGCATAAGTTTTATTAAATAAAGCAAAGGTACTGTTCCAATATCCATAACTATTTCCTAAATCGTAGTAAAGTGTATCTGCATGAGTTTCATTCCAAGAGGAATTTCCCCCTTCAACATTAGTTAATAATGAACCATCTCCTTTAAAATAATCAACACTTATATTATATCCAGTATTATTTATATTTGCATTTTTATGAAAACTTAAAGGATCTACTTCTGTTCCTACTGGTGTACCAAAACCTTTACTTAATGAAACCCAATCGAATTGATGAGTATGTGTGTCTTCCTTCCCCTCAACTTGATAAAATCTAACTTGAACTATCCCGTCAGAAATATGATCAGTATCGTCATAAA
>Ga0307928_10002874_pt1 | contig 13152 bp, 21 predicted proteins | sample AceLakmetagen232_FD_201815 | JGI IMG/M metagenome (GOLD analysis project Ga0307928, IMG submission 201815) | Saline water microbial communities from Ace Lake, Antarctica - #232 | ecosystem: Environmental > Aquatic > Non-marine Saline and Alkaline > Saline | place: Antarctica: Ace Lake... | reverse complement strand
GCATGGTTAGAGTTCCTTTATTCCTGCGTACTCTAACCGCAGGAAAGCACTTTTATTTCCATAAATTGCCTTTAACTTGTCAGATGCAGTTTCTTGACATTTCTTGCCGAGGCCTAATTTCTTAATCTGTTGATTATCGGCATTAATAACGTTGTATATATGTATCGTCATACTCTCATCCCCCTTATTATTGATTAATACACCATTTCGAGGTCTCCCTCGGCGTCATAGTCAGACTCGCCATTAATGTCTGGCGTTATTAGGGACATGATGCCCGCGAACCTACATGCCTCGTATATATCCATACTATGATTGGTCTCAACCTCCCCAAGCGTTTCTCCGGTTTCTATCGATATGATTTTCATTCTCTCATCCCCCTCATTAGTGATTATCTCGTACATGGCATAGTACAAAGCAATACCCGTGCCAACATGCCAATAAAGGTGTAATACCATGATAATAGATAATATTAGATCAAAAACCATCGAAACACGACGAAAACAGGCACAAATATCACCTGATCATTTCCTATTTTCGATTATTTGCGAAAAACACCGCCATTCCTACTCATCCGTGAGAAACCCCATAAATCACCAATAACGCCAGTATTAAGCACAACAGCACGCCGTACAATCAACGCAGTATCCACCTATACCAACACAAGGCAAGCAACACGATCGCAACACCTCGCTCATCCTCACGACACGAAATCACTAGCAATAAGCCAAAACACCAGAAAACAAGGCATAACAGCGTATTTACCAGATCACAGCGCCTCGGGCACATCACACCGTCAAACATGAGAAAACCAGTCCACCATAAAGAAGAGGGGAAAACCATTGGGGGAACCATATAAGGAGGGGGGAAGGAAAGGGAAGAAACAACATATATAATAACCAATCAATACTGATATATCTATATCTAAAGCTATATAGGTATATCTAAGGGATAGAGAGTATATCTGAGAGTATATAAGAGTACAGGTGACATTCAATATCCCTAGGTGTGTAGATAATACCCCAACGATCCACCTGTATACAACTGTATGCACCCCACGCCCAAGTGTATACAACTGTATGCACCAAGTGTCTCATTAAGGGCTGATAAGTAGACCATAACAAAGGCCTATCGACTGGATAATGCATATTACCCAATGAATACAGGGGTAAACAGATGTATTATGAGTAGACATTAGAGATATTATGCGACGTTGTATTGATATTGTGTGGATACGATAAGCAAGGGGGGCGGGGGGTTCGACGGTCATTGCCAGTCGAGTAGGGTGGTATATCGTCCCTCCTCTAAAATAGCCCTACTAAGTTTTCGCCCTTCCCCTCATGTAGATGTATATATATCCTACGATAGCTCTATTTGTGTCTGTGGTACCCCTATTTCTTACGATCTATCCCTTGGGTATACATTGGTATGGTTTTGTGCTTGCGTGACGTGTAGGGCTATCCTTGTGCGTTTTAGAGGGTGTGTCGTTAAGCCCATTGATTTTATTGGTATTATGTTGTTGCTGATAGGCTGACTGCGGTATTGTGGGTGAGGTTCTGGTTTTTATGTTTGAAATAAATTGGATTTATGTTTGACATGCGGTGCGTCATGGGTTAGGTTGAGCGTGACGTTACGAAATGGAGGGTTGATTAATGAGTGTGGCTGATTTCAGCGAGTCGATTACGGTGGAGTTTCATTGCAAGGACAAGGATGTCAAAATGACTAAAGATAATGCCGAAGGTCTGAATATCCACGATATACTTGATCTTATTACTGATTTTCTTAAATCTGCAGGCTATACGTTTGACGGTGAGATAGGGGTTATAAAGGATTAATGCGCTCGAAGTATTACAAGTTCACGATTAAGGATGTTGCTGAGGCTAGTGATTTGCCTGAGAGTACGGTGCGTCGGCATCGTGTGGGTGGATTGCTTGATATGGGTAGTGTTTTGGCGATGTCGCTGTATGTGGTTGGTAATTATTTGAGGCGTAATTCGTGTTGTCCGAATGTTGTTGAGAGTGAGGTTGTGGGCGATAGTTGTCGGGTGTGCTTGCATTATCGTAAGGGTGTATGTATGCTCTGTGATGAGGCTATGGTTAGGGATTACTTGTGTGAACGGTTTATGCGAAAGGATGGTTGATTATGCTAGCTGTTGAATTGAGTGATATATTGAAGAAGTACCCTAATTTCGAGGTGGTATTTACGAGTCATGGCGAGGAGAGCGTATATGTTGGTGCCGAGAACGTAGATATCGTGTTTACGAGTGAACAGGTGTTTATTGATGTCGGTGATTTCGGCGAGAATAGTGTTGCGTAAGGAGTAATTATGTTCGACAACGAGTCATTGCGAGAGATATTATCTGCATCCATGCCTAAAAGTTCAAAGAAAGTTGGTAGGATATCCCATGATGCTGATACGGTTTATTGCCATGCGGAAGATGATGATCATGTAATGATGTGGATGCCTTTAGCAATGTGGGAAGATATTAAAAAATCATACGAGGAGTAATTATGTCGAGAATGATATGTGATGGAATGATTGATATAGAGGTCTACGATACTAAGACTGATTCATGGGCGCAAGGTAGGTATTTAGCGCATGGATTTGATGATATTCTGTGGACAAATGACATAGACGAAGCCCTTGCTTTTTTGAAGGCGCAGGTCGTAAGTTATGAGGGGGAGTAATTATGTCGTCTAATGTAAAATGTATTGTTCAGGGCTGTTTCAACATGGTAGATCGTGATACGGGCAACGATGTGTGCGATAGGTGTAGGCGTAAGAACGGTGGTTTCTATAATCCGCATGAGAAAAAGGAAGTTCAGGATGGGCAGAAAGAAAAAAGAAACGTTTGACGTATCGGCAAAGGATGTTGTACGCGCAGAAACAGACGTAGAAACGCTACCTACTACCGAACTGGTCAATCCGCTTGAGAAGATGAAGGTGATGCGCGACCAGACGAGCCTTATTCTGCGTGAATATGACGAGCAGAGGCGCAAGAATGCGGAGGATACAGGCGAATCAAGACCCGAAAGCATGGCTGATGTGTGGACTGAGGCGTGCGATCAGCAGGATACCAACGAGATTCTGCGTAATTACATGATGCAGTTGCACGTTATGTTTCAAGAACTGTTCCAAGATGTGTATAAATTCAATAAAAAGTGTAATGCCGACAACGATAAGCTGTTGACGCTATACGAGAAAACCCAAGATGGCAACGATTTGAAGGAATACGTCAAAGCCAAGCGTTATTCCGACAAGCAACGTCTTGATATGGTATCGGGCATAGAGAGCATGGCGCGCACGATTAAGGGCATAGCGCAGGAGTACAGGCAGGGCGAAATGACTAAGGCTCTGTATTACCACATATCAGAGGTGCGGAGTTCACAGGCTCTTATAATCGCTACATTGAAGCAGTTGATACCAGATCAGTCGATTCTTAATCAGATAGCCGATGCGCTTGAGGATAAATTCAAACTTATAGGGCGACCAAATGGCGAATAAGGCAGGCCGTAACAAGAGAATCAAGACCGTAGAGAAAACGCCTATGTCGTTTCTGCGGAATGAACTTGTAAATTCCATCAGACATAATGACCCACGGCTTGACTGTTTCCTTAATTTCGTACCACCACCGATATACCTACGCAAAGGCGGTTACTTCCAGTCGAAACGCAGTACCAAGGTAATTGTTGGAGGAAATCGTAGCTTCAAAACATCTGTGGCGGTATGGGAAGATGTGATGATATTTACGGGCATCGTGCCTTATGCATTGCGTGGACTGTACGCCTATGAGAAAGAACTTGCTTTGATGGTTATGGGCGAGAAACGTAGACCGCGCCACGTAAAGATCATTTTGCCGAGTTATTCCCGTATATGGCCAGAGGTGATAAAGCCTATGCTTATGGGCGACCCCACGAAGGGTGGCCGTGGTTTCCTTCCCGAAGCATGGGCGGAGAACTTTGACCCACAAGAACATATCTTCTACGGCCCCGACGGTTCTATTCTTTCCATAGTAGCCATTGACCCTACCGAGAAACTAGATGATAACCCCTTGCGTGGCCCTGCGGTAGATCATACACATATCACAGAGCGTACTCAACAGGGCGTGTATTCGCAGATACTTGTACGAGCGAAGGGTATTCCGTTTGGCCCCAAAGACGTATCGCTTGAGTTCTGTCCAGAGGACGGCTATGAGGATTGGACGTTTAAGGGTCTGTATTGCCAAGGGTATAACCCGAACTCCAATGAGCCATTACCGGAGGAGAAACAGAATCCGGCTATTTTTGTGCAGAAGGTGACGATGCGCGATAACCCCGACATTTCAGAAGAAGAAATCAAGGACATTGAGCGTTCCCTCCCTGCGTATCAGGTGGCATTCAGAATACATGGCAACTATTCAAGCATGGCGACTAACCCGTATTTCAACATGGATATGCTACAGGATTGGAATAAGAATCAGGTATTCCATGACGGCGCGCCACTCGTATTTGACATCAATAAGGTGGATTACGAGATGGGTATATTCGACGGCAAGGCGGTATTTTGCAAGGAAAACGACCATGATGAAACCAAGGTTCCCGTATGGAGGGCGTGGGAGCGTCCGGTTGAGGGCTGTAAGTATCTCATATCCGCAGATACCGCTATGGGCAATGTGGACTCTGATTATCAGGTTGCCGACGTATTGAAACTCATAGATTTCAAGAAGTTCATAGTGTTTCAGCAAGTGGCTCAGTTGCGTATGTGTCAGTTACGTCCGGGCGATTTTGCCACACAATGCGCTCTCATGGGTAAATTCTACGGTGGCGCACTACTCGTTCCAGAAACCAACACAGAATCAGGCGGTACGTTCATTGACCGTATTCGCAATTATGAGAATATATATTTGCGACAGTCAAATGTCACAAAGTCGAGCGAGAAGCAGATTGATAAGCTGGGTTGGCATTCGGATAGGTTCAGTAAGCCTCTTGCCCTTGAGACGCTCTACAAGGCACTCCAGCAGTGTTATTCGGTTGGCTACTGCCCGATCAACTCTATCTTTACCATTAACGAGTTGATGTCGTATGAGGAGCGTGTGGTGCGCGACAAGCTGGGTGACTATATGAAGACCGAATGGGGCAATCGTCCGGGCGCACATGACGACACGGTTATGTCAATGGCTATAGGCTCAAGAATCATTGTAAAGGAGAATTTCAAACTTTCTGCTTGTAAGTTACCCGATGATATGCTAAAAGATGGGTATGTTTCAAAATTGGAGAGCGGTGTATCTAAAAGTAATAATAATAGATATTCAGGCGCAAAAAAACAGCTTAGTACCTACCAATTAAGGAGTAAGTTATATGGCACCCGAAAGTAAGCCATTCTACACAGGCGAGTACAGAGAACTTTCAGCAGACGAAAAAGAGGACGTTAAGACACACAGAGATGGAATTGGGGTAGCGCAGGATTATTGCAAACCATATTTTGAGAAGGCGGTAAGATTTTGTCGCCTATTCGACGGTTATCTCCCCGAAGAACTTAATAGCACGTTTTCTAAGGTCATGCTGAACCTTGCATTCTCTACCGTTCAAAACGAGATACCGCGTTCTACACGCATGTTCACAAGCGGTGACTATTTCAAACTCGTACCACACGAGCCAGAAATGGAAACCTATGCCGACGAAGCACAGAGATGGTTGAGCCATCAAGTCAATGTTGTGCAGAAGCTACCGCGTAATATCGTGGCTCCATTGCAATCCACTCATATCTGTGGTAATGGCTACATGGTTTACGGGCATCGGTACAAGCAGAAGAAAAAGGTTGACCGCGTAGCCACAGGTAGCGCAATGGGCATACCGACCAATTTCGAGAACAAAGAGATAGTTACTGGCACCGAATCAATCATTACCGGACAGTACGCACATTTCTTTTCCATCCTACCATTGCCGGGTGGTGCTAATCCGAATGAAGTGGATGATTCAAGCGAAACAGCCATAGATGGTCTGTTCTGGACTCACTACATGAATGAGGACAAGGTTAAGGAAAACGTCAAGAGTCACAACTGGAATAAGGATCAAGTCGCATGGATGATTGACAAGAAGGGTTCAGACGGTAACGACCCAGCCCAAGATTATATTTCCCAACTGTCAAATACCACGAAAGGTGGAATGTATGGTGGCGATCCAATGTGGATTTCCTCTATCCGCAATAATAACAAGAATCTATCCAAGCGGTATAGGACGGAATGGTTCTTTCAGCGTGGTAAATGGATTGTTATGGGTGAGGGCAAATATCTGTTGTGGTCAGGCGATCCGCTGATAGACGCTATACCTGTTGCTAATTTCCGAGCAATGCCTGTATTGGGCAACTGGTTCGGTAAGAGCCTTATTGATATTTCGGAAGACATCATAATCGCTATATTGCAGAATTTCAACGCACGACTCGATTACTTGTCAATGACGATGCACCCGACTACCTATGTTTCTGATAGGATTCTTTCTCATCATGGCGGTGACAAGAGCGTGTTTGACCCAAAACCGTATGGTGTGGTAGATTTTCCGGGTGGTATTCAGGATATACGTCAGGCTATCATGCACGACAGATACCCAGAGATATCCAATCAGGCGTTTATGGAACAAGGCGAACTCGAAAAGATGAAGCAGAAGATCACGGGTCAGCCCGATTTGATGAGTGGGCTTGGTACGGGTACACAGGCGGATTCTTCCGCTACCGGATTTCAGGGGCTTATGAATGAGGGCATGGCTCAGAGCCTTATGCGTTCTATCAATATCGAAAATACCGGACTCATGGACTGTTTATACTTGACCTTGAAGTACGCATCGAAGTATGTTGATGAAGATACGTTGATTCGCATGGAAGATCAGGGAGGCCCACCGTGGGCGCAGATCGCTAGTGAAGCGATTACCGATGGTTACGGGATAGAGATAACGGGAAGCAAGAGCCTGAGCGTTCAGGAGGAAACTTTCCGCAAGATGATGTCTGTTGCGCCTCTGTTGCTCAACAACCCGAATGTTCAGAATCAGCCATTACTTTTGAATGAGATTATGAAGACAGCAAACGCATTTGATGATGTAAGTGGTATAATTGGCAACAATGCTGGCGCACCACAGCCTATGGGCGCAGAGCAGGGCGGACAAGATCAGGGGCCAGCGCAGAATCAAGCACGTTCACAGATGAATAGGAACACAGTTACTCCGGGTGGAGAGACTGTACCGGCGGGCGCATTAATGGCTTAACTTTTTTTGTATGAAAGTTTCAATACGTTTTGAACAAAATGAACGATAACAAAGAATTTATAGATGAGAAGGTATCGAAGAGGCCGATTCCGTTTATAACGAATGAAGCCATAGAGACTACCGATCAGTCGTTAGTTGAACTCAGAGCGCAGATACAAAATCTTAACGATGTGGCAGAGGCACTTGAAAAAGACGAGGATTGGAAGCGCGTTGTCAAGGATTCGTACAGACGGATGGAGGAGATCGCATACGATACAATGACGCTCAATCCAAGCGACCCGAATTTAAAGGAGAAGTTTTCTGTTCATTGGGGACAATGGCAGGAACGTAAGAAAGTGACTGAGGAAGTGCTTTCAGTTAAAACACTTTTGCAAACAGCAAGACAGCGTGAAAAGACATTATCTGAGAAGATGGTGTCCATGCTGAAACGATTAACTCATATAGGAGAGTAAATCATGGATAATGAATCAGCACAAGATTCTGTACAGACGGAGAACTCTGATTCTACCGCTGACACCAACTCAGAGGCATTTTTGATTGCTTCGGGTGGTGCTGCAGGTACTCCGGAAGAAGTGCAGGATGCTGGGTCAACTGACTCCCCCTCTGAGGCCAAACCTGTTGAAAAACAGGCCGTCGAAGAAGGGCAACAGACAGACGAAACAGAAGTGAAGGATGAAGATGTAAAATCTGACGACGAAACAGCGGAGTCCCAAAAGGATGAGACTGTATCCGAAGATCAGAAGCCAGACGACGCGGAGAAGGTTATTGCCGATGAAACGCGCAAGAGGCTCAATCTAATTCCTCAAGAACCTGAGACTATAGATACGTTACAGGAAAAGTACAAACAGTCTTCAAGAGAGTCGCACAGACTAAACGACTTTATTAAGGCTCGTGATAAATATCTGTCTGATACGGGAATACAGTTGATAGAAAAGGACGATGGATCGCTTGGAATTATCGCAACCGATAAGTACGCGCAGGAAATCGACGTAGGGTCTGTTGTTAAATCAACAATCAACTCACTATCCGAGGATCAGAAGATAATATTCGAGTCTGACGAGGCCGCTGTCTCGACACTTGAGGCTATTACGAAAGACATAGCAAATAAAGTTTTGTCTAAGCGTCCACCTGTTAATGCAACGATAGATGATGTCAGATTGCCGAATAGAGAAGTTGATTCCATATTCGATGGTATGTCAAAGATAAAGATTGGTGAGGGCGACGATGCCGAACCGCTTTACCCTGACATGGCTAACGAAGATGTTGGAAAGTTGATGTTTGATCTTTTTCAAGATCCGTCAGCTAGAGACTTCTATATCGCCGCGAACAAGAATCCAGAGAACATGAAATGGTATCTTGACGCACTTCACGGTAGAATATTCAGGGCAAGGGCACCACTATTAGCCAAACAGGCCGACGCGCAACGGCAAAAAGAACAAGCAAAATTAATCAAACAGAAGGATGCGTCGGTGTCTACGGATGGCGCGGCTGGTTCTGGTGATGCAACTCAAGTTAAGTCTGAAAATGAGGCTGAACGCATTGCTAAGTCCGGCAACACATCCGCTTGGTAAGATCGCCCTTCTTTTGGAAGGAAACAAATGGCTGATATAGGAACAATTATTGATGCGGCATCAAGGACTGACAATATTAATACGTCAGGTCTGCCTGTTGATATGGTACCTCAGACTGAATTGCTCGATCCGGGCGATTACCCTATGGTAGCATTGAACAGGACTATGAACAAAAAGTCGCGCTCTTGCGGACAGATGAAGGCGGAATTTAGGGAGAGACGTTTGATCCCTAATCATTCTACCGTGACAACTGCCGTAACAGCAGACAACACAACGAGTCTGGTCGTTTCAGACCCAACTTATTTCAAGTTAGATAGGATCGTTTACGTTCCTTCTACTGGTGATCAGTTGATGGTCGATAGTGTATCTGGGTCTACTGTAACAGTACGCTCACTTACCGGAACAACTGGAAGTGGAAATATCCCTAACGCGATTTCAGCCGGAGCAAAGGTTGTTATTGGTGCTGAGGCTCATGCCGAGGGCGAGGAAGTTCCTGCCGTATATTCCAATATCTCGATCAATAAATACAACTACATCATGCAGTCTGACCGTAGGGTTGCGGCTACTGATATAGAAGAAGCAAGCGAACATTATGATTCAAGCGAACAGCGTATGGCTGATCAGCGCAAAGCATGGATCGAGTATAACCGCGATATGAACATTCTGTTCTACGTTGGTAAAGGTACTCGTGAAGTAACAAGCGCAAGTGGCCCTCGCCGTCACGTTTGTAGTGGTGTGTTCGAGCAGTTCAATGAGAACTCAGTAGATTGTTCGCAGTCTACTTTCACAATAAACACGCTGAACAGCATAATGCAGAAAGCTACACCTCACAGCACATCCGGTAAAAAGACAGGCCTTTTCGGAGTTAATGGCTGGGACAAGATTTGTTCTTGGCCTCGTGAATACCTCCGTGAGACATCTGGTACCGATAAGCGTTGGGGCATAAGCCTGAATAGCATTATAACTGGTTACGGAACAATAGACGTTGGTTATGATCCTATGCTCAATGAGAGTTATGGTCTGGCTGACAGAGGCGTTGTAATGGACTTGTCGAAGATTTATATGCTTCATTTGGGTTCACTTACTCCGAAACTGATCAAGAATATCCCTAATCTCTCGACAGCGCATACGATGGTTGACGCTATCACAGGCACGTTTGGCCTTGAAGTACGTCTTCCTGAATTGCATTGCCAAGTAGAGGGAATGTAATAATAAATGGGCTATAAGCCCGCAACGAAAGGCTACATAATGACGGAAGCAACAGACAAGAAGAAGCAAGACAAACTGTATCAGTTTGTTCCTAGTAACGATGAAGTTGGGATATTGATGCCTAAAACGCTGATATTGAACGGCGCACCAGAGTCTAGGATGCTAATGGGGGGCTTTGCAGTCCAACAACCCAAAGCGGTAACGCTGTCTGTAAATACGGCCTTACAGTATCATATCAAGGCGGAGAATAACCCTGATTATGATTATCTGATTGAAGGCATGGAAAATGTGTGCAAACGTACACAGGCTAAATATGGCCGAGGTAATGCTGGCAGTATAGTGGGAATACCGCTTACTCGCAAAGAAAAGCATGTTATCAACGGTGTTGCGAAAGAAGTAGACGTTTCCAACATTGGCAATATGCCTGACGAATACACACCAAAAAGTCCAGAGGCAAGGGCGTTGTCCGAACTATCTGAAACATTGGTAGAGAAAGATGGCAAACTCGTCGAACAGGATGCTTACATTAAGAAGCTAGTTGCGGAGTTGGAATCAGCCCGTAAGAAATCAAAGGAGTAAATAGAAATGAAGAAAATGTTAATTACCATAGTTTCGTTCATGGCGGTGATAGGTATTACTGTCGCTGATGAGTGGACAAGTGGTGGATACAAATACGAAGCCTATAATACTGCGCCCCTTATAAGGGTAAAGTATAATGGTGCTAAGAATGTAACCGCTACGTTTGATTGGGATGCTAACGCTTGGGAATATACAGAGGGAACTGTTAACATCACCAATGCATTTGCGGCTAATGATACAGTTACAATTATATGTAACGAAATCAATGCCGCCACTAATGTAGACGGAAAGCATAACTGGTACGCTGTACCTTGTGCTGGATTGCCTGCTGATGATATTGACGAGAATGATGTCACTGCCGCCACCGCCGCGATTAATTGCGCCGATGGTTTATGGCATGAAGCTCTGACCGTTGATACATCTGCACTCACATACCAAGATGTATGTCCTTGGGAGTGGGTTGCGTATGGCGATCCTTCAATATTGCTGAACAGCACTTTTGGTATGCCCGGACTTACCGGAACTAAGACGCTGACAGTATATCTTGATTCTGAGCCTATATACACATACTCGGTTGTTACTAATTACCCTGACGGGATATTTGACAATCAGGATATGGCTCGTGACTTAGTTGGCCTTAGAATCAATAAGGGCGCAACTCAGAGCGACGCTCATGTGGTTATCAGGGCGAGTGGTACGGCTTCTGCCGATTCTGGTGGAATTGGTTGCTCGTACAGTACGCTTAAATAAGCATAATTTGTTACGGGTGTCTGGTGATCCCAGCACCCTAAACAAAGGAGGCGATATGAAAATGATCCAGAAGATGCTTACAATCGCCTGTGTTGCGTTTATAGTTGCGTCAGTCGGAATGGCTGGCTTCACTCATAGTAATGGTAAAACTTCTTACATGGATAGTGCTACGTCTGTTTCTTTATGGCGTAGGAATAACTCTACACAGGAAGTATATCCAGCAACGGTTCAGGAAGTAATGGCGTTTGATAACAGCGTTAAGATTCTTCAAGCCACTAATACTACAAAGTATTGCTGTGGTTTTTGGGAGATTGATGCGAATAGTGATTATCAGCCACTTGCCACTGACTCGGCTATGTATGCTAACCGAAAAGATTTCGGTGCTATTACAGACGTAGAATGGGAACTGGATTCTAATGGGGATATTTGCCCCAAGGACTAGGAGAAATAATGAAAAGATATATTGGATATATTCTTCTGATAGCAGGATTCGCTAGTTGCGTGCTTGCTGGCGGCGATATAGTTCCTCGTTCGGCTAATGGGCAGAACCTCGGTACTGCCGCAAAGCCTTTCGGAACAATATTTGTTTCCACAAATAGCGCAAGTACGGTAGAGGGCGACGGCGGCGTTGTGTTGGACGTTGGTGATACAACATCAGGCACACTAGCTGTTACGGCTACTAACACTACAATATCAGGAACAGCAAGTATTGCTGGTCAAGTTACATTAGCGACACTTGCCGCAGTTACGAATGGCCTGACTGCCGGAATGTTATGGACGACAAATAATGCTGTTATGGTAATCCCATAAGGCATATTTAAGTATTTGACGGCGTGTGCAGGCCAACCCCTGCATACGCTTATGTTAAAAGTGGAGCGATATGAACTACGGACATTTTAAGGCCAGAATACAGGATTTAATTGACGACGATTCCGACGAAACAGCCGTTAAACTATCGCGCCATATTAATAGTGCGTATGTAGGCATGGCATCAGAGCATATATGGGAAAACCTTATAGGCTACGAAAGCGCACAGGGGACAGTTTTACCTTCCGATTTGCAATGGGTTGTCTATGTAGAGGACAATACCGACTATCTCTATTTCCGTAGAGGCATACCACAACGGTATTCTTCACCAAGACTATACAATTTCTTTGCTAATACATCGACCGTCACGCCGTTACTCACCGTCGCTGATGGAATAGTCGCCGCGAACGGTACGGCACTCACAAGCGCAACAGGGGGCTTCACAACCGCTATGGTGGGCGAGTACGTCAAGATAGGTGATAACTTGGGGCGGTATGAGATATCGGCTTACGTTGACACTAACGGCGTTACGCTCTCAAAGGGTTATCGTGGTGACGCTGAAACCGCCGCACATGTTGAAGTGCGTCCTACGGGTACAAAGGCAATCGCATTTACGGACGATGAGGGTGCGGTGATAACATCAAGCACGATTAAGATGTGGTATTTACAGAAGCCTATTCCGCTTTATAATGATTACGATGAGATACTTTTGCCGGGAAGTTGTGAGGCGTTGTTCATTAAGACGCTTCAAACGATGATGATTGGTGACAAGTACGACACCGACGCTCGTAAACTAGACGCAACGTATCAGGACGAGTTGGCTAAGATGAAACAGTTATCGCCCCCGCCTGATAGATTCGTAATGCCAAGAGGAGCCAATGATCAGCGATTCATGTTTGGTCGCCACCGCAATAGCGTATCACGATCAATACATTGCCTTGATATCAAATAGGAGTTTCGATGTCTTACAAGATGCCAGTAAAGACTAACACAGAGCCAGCGAAAGTT
>Ga0307928_10002873_pt1 | contig 13152 bp, 27 predicted proteins | sample AceLakmetagen232_FD_201815 | JGI IMG/M metagenome (GOLD analysis project Ga0307928, IMG submission 201815) | Saline water microbial communities from Ace Lake, Antarctica - #232 | ecosystem: Environmental > Aquatic > Non-marine Saline and Alkaline > Saline | place: Antarctica: Ace Lake... | reverse complement strand
GCTGGTTTAGCGTGGAAAGAAGTAGCAGATAAACACGTTTTCTACGTAGATTATGGAATGAGTAAAGGAATGGAATATGCTAAACAATATGCAACAGAAAATAATATTCCAATAGAAATTAGGACAATTAATCCCACAGAAATTAGGAAATCTAATAAAAAACACATATCTTTGCCAAGTGTGGATGAAAGTAAAGTTAGAAAACTAAATGAAGGAATATAATATCAACTAAAAATAATATTATGAAAACATTTGAATTCGAAGGGAAAACATACAATATCGTTGAAGATCACAGAGATTCTAAAGAATACCAATGGGTAATTACAGATACTACAAGGATAAGAGAATTTTATGCTTGGTATCCTGTAATTGTTAATTGGACATTCCGTTGGTTCAAGAGAATCAAAGTACAGGATGTATTACACATCCAACGAGGTACATATTTTGATGATGGGTGGACTTATCAATCATATTGGAATCCTTGGGAATCATCTTGGGAAGCACAAAAAATAATTGATTAAATGAATGATTATAAATCCATATCAATAAAATTTGCTGATTGGTTAAGTAAAAACTATGACATTGATAATGGTATTGGTCATTGGATAGATTATGATGAACATAATACCACTTACACAACAGAAGAATTGTGGGAGAAATTTAATATTCAGTTAAGAGAAGATAAATTAAAAATTATAAAAAATGAAATTAACAAGTTTTAAAACCGTTGGAACAATATTCCTTTTTATTGCGTGTATTTTATTTGAAATCGGATATAATTTACAATATGTAATTCCAAATCTTGATATATTACCACTTACAATAGTTATGTTTACATTCTTATCTCGTATCCTTCTGTACTCAACTATTGTATCGGGGTATTATTTTATAATGAAATATTACACAACAAAAAATAATTGATTAAGTGGAAAAACACGCAGATAAAGGAAGATATCTTATTGCATTAGCAATCTTAACCAACGAAAATAGTGGTGATGAAGTAACAATGGATGCTATGGATTGTTTATTGGCTTACGATAGTAGTAGAACACCAAAATTAAATAGAATAATAAATAGAATACAAAATGAACACAACAGTTAATTGGATAATAGATAAGTACATATTCGAAGAATATGAAGATAAACTCGCTCAGACTATTAAAGATAGTGGAATGAATGTGATTGTCTATGATGATTCTATGTCTAAATTTGAAACTGTTCAAGATTTAGTGAAATCTAAATTTACAGAAAAGGATATTGTCATATTACATGGTTCATTACAAATGGGTAGACGAATACTTAGAACATCTGTTTATCCTGGTATATTCCTTACACTTGATAACTATGAATGTTTTAATTACTATGGTTATTTCGGTTATAACTTATTGAATGAAGATTATGTTATGATGGGATTGAATGATGTATTAAGAAACAAAGATAAAATCTTTGATGTTTTTAAAACAGATAAAATCTTTATCAGACCTTCTAATGGATTTAAATCTTTTACAGGACAATGTTTAGAACAAGAAAGTTTTGATCTTGAATTTGATAAACTCACAAAATCATACGGTGCTTTAGATATGAATACGTTAGTATTGATTTCACCCGCTCAAGAAATAGAAGAAGAATATCGTTTCGTTGTGATAGACGGAAAGGTAATAAGTGGTGCTATGTATATGGATAAAGATAGTAGGGGTAGATGGGAGCCATATTGGGATAAACCTTGTGAAGATAATTTAGCAATATCATTTGCTGAACAAATGTCTACTATTTATCAACCTGATAAAGCATATACAATTGATGTGTGTAAATTGAATAATGGTGAATATAAATTAATTGAATTGAACTCTTTTTTCTGTGCTAGTTGGTACGGAAATGACCTTACCAAAATTGTTAAGGCTGTTAATGAATTGTGTATAAACGAATATAATGACATCTATGAATAAACAAATTTATAAAATAAACATATAATAAATTATGAGCAAGTTTAAAATAAGTGATGGTAGTTTAACAGTAAAGGGAACTTCGAAAGTATTTAAAACGAAGAATATGGAAATTATCGGAATTGGTATTATTCCTATTAAAATGGAATATGATTTATCAGAAATACCAAAAGAACATCATGAAACTTGTTTATCAATGATAGAAAACGGAATGTAATATGAAAAGAACACAATGGAAAATAAAAAGATGGTGGATGATTCATATATCAGAACATGTGGAACATTTTTTCTACGATCATTATGGTAATGGTGTAGCTGGACCTGGTTATAGTTCTTATAGAGAATTTAAGTATGGTAAAGTAGCATTTATAATTTCCATATTAACAATGTTAGGTATTGTATTATTTTTAATTTTAAAATGAAATATTATGAGTAATAAAAGAATATTAATAGATTATGATGATTTCAAGAAATTAACTAAAGGAGAAATCGTTACAAAAGATGGTGTTGATATAGCATTAAGTGATATTGGATGGAACAATATGATAGACATTATAACAATGCATATAACTGATCCAAAAAATTAAAAAATTAAATTATGGCAATAGAAAAACCAGGTAGAGCAGTGGGTAACACCACAAGAGCAATTGATGAATCAATACAAGAATTTTTTAATAATAACGTTGTAACTTTTGTTGATCCATGTCCAACAGAACATTCACAAAGATATGGGTTTGAGAAATTACTTCATAGATTAGAATTTGAACATGGATTATGTGAAGATTATTTAGAAATATCAAGAATTGCAAAAACAGTAAGATTAAAAGAACACAATGTATAATTGGTTAAACCAATAAAAAATGAAGAGAAAAAGAAATGAGCGATAACAAACAAATTGTGTATTTAATGGGTAGTTTAAAAAACCAAGAAATCCCTGAAACAGCAAAGAAGATTAGAGAATTGGGTTTCGGTGAAGTGTTTGATGATTGGTTTTCTCCTGGTCCAAACGCAGATGACCATTGGAGAGATTTTGAAAAAGTAAGAGGTAGTTCATATAAAGAAGCACTTAGTAATTGGTCAGCTACTCACGTATTTGAATTTGATAAGTTCCATATTGATAGATCTGATATTGGAATACTACATATGCCCGCTGGTAAAAGTGGACACCTTGAATTAGGTTATATGATTGGACAAGGTAAGAAGTGTCTTATTTACTTTGATGAAGAACCAGAACGTTGGGATGTTATGTATCAATTTGCATACGGTCTTTGTTTCAGTTGGGAAGAACTGGAAGAAGAACTGTTAAAAATAAAGGAATAATAAAATGAAAGTAAAAAAAGAAACACAAATAAAAATAAAAATTAGTGGTGATGATATAAATCATTTAAAATCATCTATTGAAAAAACTCTAGATGGGATTAAAACAGTTGGGTTTAAAAATTCAATTTCACTCACAAAAGATGAATTAGATGTTTTAAATAAGTTAAAAGATAATTTAGAGTAAAAATTAAAAATTAAAATTATGAAAAGATTTTTTAAAGGAATGAGTAGAAACCAAGTTATAGCTTATATAACTTTAAAAACATTATTAATTGGATTCATTATTTCACTTATGGTGATGACTACTTCGTGTGGTTTATATCAAATGGTAACATATCCAAAAGAAATTAAAGAGCAAGGTGGAGTAATAAATCGTGATATTACTACGTACCAATATGAACTAATGGATGGGAAAACTGTTACTACTAAAAAACCAGTTCCTACCCAAACTTATTTCTACTTATACAAAAAAGATGCCAAGTTCTTTTGGAATATTAGGAGAAGTCAACTTGAAGTTAAAGAAAGTTTTTACCCACAAGATTTAACACTTGTAATGACTAATTTTATTGAATCTAAAACAGTTGATGAAAAAGCTACTTGGATTCTTGAAGAAGTTACAACAGGTGAAATATGGACATTGGTGACTTTACCTTGGGCTAGTCAAGATTATGGATACTTCTACGTATTAAGTAAAGTGGAAGATGAACGAAAAATTGTTTATTCAGTTCACGTAAAAAATATGATTATACATTAATATGAAAAGATTTGCATTATACCACATAGAAGAAGAACTTTATCTAAATGATTTACCTGATGGATATGAGTTAGATTCTGATCTATATTTATTCACTAAAGGTGAATTAGAATATATTTTCGTTAATAAATATGACGATGATGATTGGAACGATGAAACGGTAACTACTAGTGACAAAGATGAATATCACAAATCAGAATTTGAATTAAGAATTTATAAAATTTCTGAAGCTAAACAAGAACGAATCAATTTTGATGAATTTAAAATGGATTAATGTTTGAAAATATGACCATATTTGAAATCGTGTTTAGGTGTGTAATAGCAGGTATAATACTTTTTGCTATAATATACAGAATAATTAAAAAATAAAAATTATGAAAGTAGGGGATGTAGTAACACTAAATACAGAAATGTTAGGTTGTAGACCAGGAACAAGGGGTGTGGTTTTTAACACTTATCAAGACTTTGATGATTCATCTAAAGAAGGTGTACAAGTAATTTTTGAAAATGGTAATTATGACGGATTCTCTGTTACCGATCAAAAATTATTTCTTCAAGATGAATATGTGACTTACATCCCCTTTTTTGTAAGAGAATATAAATTTGAAAATGTGATGAAAGTTTCACAAGATTTTGAAAATGGTTTTTGGGATGAAATATTCAGATAAAGTTGTTTATTATAAAATAAATGATTATATTTGTATAATATAAAATTAGAAATATGAGTATAGACAGAACAGATTATATAGTATATGGTTGGAAACTACCACTTAACATGGTAGATGGAGATGGAAATGATATTAATTTTTGGGATGATAAATTCTTACCTTATATTGAAGGTCATCAAGGAGAAGAATATACTATTATTCGTGATGATGATTTTATGGTTTTTGGGAAACTCATAGCTTGTGATAATGATGGATGGATGGTGACACATTTACCATTTAAAAAACTTAATCCAAAAGAAGTAATAAATAAATATAATGAAGTGTTTGGAATAGAAGGTAATGGTGCAGAACCTTATCTTTTCATCTTTACACATTGGAGTTAAAACAATAAAAATATGATAACATCACAAATAATTGGATTAATTTTACTTTATTTTTTAATAGGGTTTATTTTATCAAACCTTGTTATTAAAGAACTTGAAATAGAAAGAAGTAAAAATTTACTCAAAAATAGAAAATTACCTAGTGTGTCTATGACAAGGTGGTTGACGATCCTATTATGGCCCGTTGTTATTTTACTATCTTTTACTAAAATTTTTATACCAAAAAAATAAAATATTATGAAGTTACTACACGAAAGAAACGGAACATTTGTAAATGTTAGGGATTTAAAAGAAACACTAAATTCTACAATATCTGATTTGGGAAAAACTTCTGATACAGATACGAAGGAAGAAGTAGAAATTCGAATAAAAACACTTCAAGAAGTAACTGAATTGTTATCTAATTTAATTAATAAAATTTAAAAAAAATGAAAAAAATAACAAGTAAAGATTTAATCAATCTAGGTTTCTATAAAGAAAACGGAGACACCTTTCATTATTATGTTTATGATATAAATGATAAGGGTTTTCTTATATCGTGTGCTAATGATGAAAAAGTCAATGGTAGTTATACTGTTGAATTTTATGAACTCGAAGGTTTGATATTTTCTGATCTTAAAGATTTGGAAAATCAAATGAAAATAATAAATAAATTAAATATAAACAAATAAAATTAAAAATTATGAAAGCACTAATTGTTGTAGATGTACAGTATGATTTTTGTCCTGTAAGTGATGAAGATTATAAAAATGGTTTGGGTGGAGCACTTGCAGTACCCGATGGAAATAGTGTGGTTCCAGTTATAAATTCACTTTTACCGAAGTTTGATTTGGTAATATTCACAAAAGATTGGCATCCTGAAAAAATGGACGCTTTTGCATCATCCCATAAAGGTAAAAAACCAATGGATACATTCATCAATAAAGATGGTGTGACAGATATACTTTGGCCCGACCATTGTATTGCAAATACTCGCGGGGCTGAACTACACGATGATATTAATTTTGATCTTATTAAAGGTGAATTCTATATCTTTAAAAAAGGAACTGAAAAAGATTGTCACCCTTACTCTGGTTTTGGTGCAGAAGGATTGGCTGATTTCCTTAAAGAAAAAGGTGTTACACACAATTATATACTTGGGTTAGCATTAGATTTTTGTACACTTGATACTGCATTAGATTCTGTTAATCTTGGGTTTGAAACAACATTAGTTTTAGATGGTACAATGGCAATAACAGAGGATGGCGGTAAAAAAGCAGTTGACAAACTTTTAGAAAAAGAAGTTATTATAACATATAGTGATTTAATTTAACACAATAATCGGTTTCGGTTTTTTTATATATAAATAAAAAAACCGAAATGGGAAAAAAATATAATGTTGTATATTTAACAATTAATAAATTAAACGGGAAATGTTATGTAGGTAGTCATTTAACTAATAATATAAATGATAATTATTATGGTAGTGGAATATATATTTCAAATTCATTAAATAAATATAAAAAAGAAAATTTCCATAAAATAATATTGAAAAAATGTGACACCATAATAAAAGCAAGAAATTTAGAAAGATATTATATTGATATATTTGATACATTAAGTCCAAATGGATATAATATAAGTCCAACAGGAGGAATGGGGGAAAATCAATTTGGATTACATTCAGAAGAAACAAAAAAGAAATTGAGTAAAATTAGAATGGGTGTAGAACCTTGGAACAAAGGTAAAACAGGATTATATAAACACTCAAAAGATTCAATAGAAAAATTAAGACAATTAAACATAGGTGAAAAAAATGCTAATTATGGAAATCGTGGTAAAAAAAATCCTATGTTTGGTATTAAAAAAACTAAAGAACACAGAAAAAAAATGTCAAAAAGTAAAATAGGAGATATGAATCCAAATGCAGGTAAATATAAAATATTAACACCCGATAATAAAACATTTGTATATTTATCAGCTACAAAATTTATAAATGAACACCCTGAATATAATATAAACAGACATTTTATATATTCTGCATCTAAATCTTTAAAAGAAAATTATAATGGGTGGAAAATAATTAAATTAAATTAAATTTAAACTTAGAAATTATGGGAGCATTAGGAACAATAATTGTATTAGGTAGTATTATAGGATTGGGGATATTCTATGTCCTTGTTTTAATACCTTTTATTGCTAAATACCAAAAAATGAAAGAAACTCTGATGAAAGATGATAAAACTTACTTAACTAAAAGTGGTGGTACATCTTTATATTTTCCTCCTTCTTGGAGTAAGATTCGTGATGGTAAATTTTTCAACTATTATCTAAGGTCTTTTGATGGGGGTAAAAATTGGTACGCTATTGATAGAAAAAAATTGTTTGGTGAAGTTGTTGTTATTGGATTAGTTGATCATGTATATCCTGGTCTAATGGAACATATGGATGGTGTAGATAAATTGACCAAACACGTTGAAGAAAATGGCTCAAAGGATTTGAATAAAAAAGATATTGAAATATTAACCGATGCTGGTTTTACAGTATCTAAAAATAAAAAACCATGAAAAAAGTATTAGCAAAAATATTTTTAATTATTACATTGATAAGTATTATATTATTAATTTATGGTACGTTAAAAGGAATGACAATATTTTTATTGGTATTAGTAATATTATCAGTTTCAATATTATACACCATTCATTTAATTATGTTAAAACCATTTAAAAACAAATAATTATGTTATATCTTATATTTATAATCATCGTATCTGGAATCATTTTATTATTTTCTTTATACAATAAAGTAGTAAAGGATCAAAATAATATTATAATGGAAAATAATAGGGAATTTAATGAAAATGTTCCCTATAAGAAATTCTTTCCATATGTAACACCCAATATTATATGGTTATATGTTATAGGTTTATTTGCTATTTTTATTGTTGGACGATTTACCTTGTGTGGTCAATCAGAAACAGAATATAAGAATCAAGAAGTGCAAATGACATCAGATGGTTTATTACAATTAGATAGTGAAAATTACTATGTTTATATCAAAAATGAATTGACTAAATTACCAAAAAGTATTACAGAAATAATCGTAGATGAAAGTATATCTACACCATACATACAAGATTATTATAATAGACATGTTAAATTCGGTATTCCGAATTGGAAATTGTTTTTCTTATATAACAGGAAAGAAACCAAAATAACTGATTGGGAAGTAGATATGTGTGGATGCGGTGGTAGTTACACTTTAATAACAGATAAAAAATATCAATTACAAAATTTAGATTTAAAATAATATAAATTAAAGGATGGATAAATTTTGTTTTTTCATCATTTTTTTGTATTTTTGTAATAGATAAAAATTAAAAAAACATAACATTATGATAATCAAGAGTATATTAGATAGTGATTTATATAAATTCACAATGATGAATGCTGTCGTTAAGCATTTTCCATCATTAAAGGTGAAATATAAATTTACAGATAGGAATAAAATCAGTTTCCCTGATGGATTTGATAAAGATTTGATCAATGAAGTTAAAGAAATGGAAAAACTTCAATTAACCAACGATGAAAAAATATTCCTTACAGAAAAATGTGGCGATTTCTTACCACCTACATTCATTGACCTTTTAAAAGGTTATCGTTTTGATTCTAATGAATTAAAAATATCACTAAATGATAATAACCAACTTAACATTGAAATAGAAGGTTATTGGTACTCTACAATATTATGGGAAGTACCTTTAATGGCTTTGATTTCAGAACTTTATTTTATTAAAACAGGTCAAAAAGTTGATTTATTTGATAATGATAATGTTTATCACGATATTGATAAAGTTACATCAATGTTATCACATAATGCTTTTTTCGCTGACTTTGGTACACGTAGACGATATTCTTATGAAAACCAAGATCGTATTGTTACTCTTTTTAAGAGGCATGGTGGAGATAAGTTCGTTGGTACATCCAATGTACACTTCGCTATGAAATATGACCTTAAACCTATCGGTACGATGGCTCACGAATGGATTATGGTTCACGCAGCTATTTACGGTTACAAAATGGCAAATACATTAGCATCTGAAAATTGGGTTGATGTTTATGGTGGTCAATTAGGAACGGTATTGTCTGATACATATACAACAGATGTTTTCTTTAGGACATTTGATATGAAAATGTCTAAGTTGTATGATGGTGTAAGACACGATAGCGGTGATCCTTTTGTTTTTGCTGATAAAGTAATTGTACATTATAAATCCCTTGGTATTGACCCAATGAGTAAACTTATTGTTTTCTCTGATGGATTGAATACTAAGTTAGCTACTGAAATCAAAGAATATTGTGTAGGTAAGATTATGTGTTCATTTGGTATTGGAACACACTTCACAAATGATGTTGGTGTTACACCTTTAAACATGGTTATTAAGATATACCAAGTATGGGTAAATGGTGAATGGGTTAACGCAGTTAAACTATCTGATGACCTTGGTAAGAATACTGGTGATCCAACAGAAGTAGAATTATCTAAACAAGTTTTACATGTAGCGTAAATAAATTTGGATTTTAAATAAACTTTTTGTACTTTTGTATATAATTAATATATAATTTTAAAGAATATGACTGGAAAAACAGAAAAAATAACAACAGAAGATGCTTTAGTACCCGTAGATGGTATGAATACTGATGTAGTAAAAGTTCCTAAAGGTGGGAAAATAAGACACACATCACAGATTTTATATAAGAAAGGGGAACATAAGAAGTTTGTTGATCTCATTGTAATGATGTTGTCAAGTAATACTTTACCTTATTATGCAGAATTTAGTACATTTATGAATTATTACGAATCAACTAATATTCCTACTTGTGGTGTTAACATCACTAAAGAAGGAATGAATTTCTATTGGAATAGAAAATTCGTTGATAGTCTTACTCAACCTGAAGCAATGTTTCTATTACTTCATGAAAACTTTCACTTGTTATTTGATCATACTAAAAGATCAATCTTTTATAATAAAGAATTTGCTAATATCGCACAGGATATGATTATAAATCAAATTATCCATGATGATATTATTAAGAAGTTTAAAAATCAAGGTGGAACACAAAAAGATATTATCGCTGTTCCTAAGTCACATGATGAATTTGTGATGGATCCAGAAACAAATAAACCAATCACTACACCCGATGGAAATAAAATTCCTAACCCTAGTTATGATAAGAATACTGCTTTGTTTATCCCTAAAGAATATAAGGGTGAAGCTATTTTCGAAAATCTTTACGAATGGTTGAAAGAACAACACGAAGATTACCAAAAACGTAAAGAACAACAAGAACAGCAACAAGGTGGTCAAGGTGATCAAGAATCACCCGATGGTAGTGGTCAAGGACAACCCGATCCTAATGGACAATCTGGTGACCAAAGTGGACAAGGTGGACAACCTGATCCTAATGGTAAACCTGATCCTAACGGAAAAGGTGATGGACAAGGTGAACCCCAAGAAGGTGATGGTCAAGGACAAGGTGGAAATCAACCTACTGATAGTTTTGGTAATCCTATTTATGGGAAGAATGGTCAAAACGGTGTGGAATGTAATAACCTTGATTCTATCTTTGACGGAATGGAAAAAGGAGACCAAATGACACTTGATAGTCACATTGAAGATGATGTTCAAGAACAATCAAGAAAGTCAATTGTGAATGACTTTATGCAAAGACTAAAGAATAGAGGTCTTGTATCAGGTGATGTTGAAGCTATCCTTAATAAATTAAGAAAATCTAAGAAAGATTATCTGAAAGAAATCAAGAGAACTATTTCAAATCATATTATTGGAGCATCCAAAAGGAAATCAATTACTCGTCCTAACCGAAGGGGAATGGAAGGAATTAAAGGAAAGAAGAAGTACAAGAACGTTATCAACGTTATTCTTGATACATCTGGTTCAATGTGTGGTGACTTTGAAAAAGTATTGTCTTATGTATTTCAAAATGATATTCACATTAATCTTATTCAGATTGATACATCTGTAAAAGAAGTGAAAGGAATTAAGAGTAAAAGAGAACTTCAACAAGTGGTTATTTATGGAATGGGTGGTACAGTATTACAACCCGCTATTGAATTTGTATCACAAGTTGAAAATAAAATTTCAACTTTTAACAACCTTATCTTAACTGATGGATATACAGATACACTTAATTTTACTAATACTAAAGGAAAATGTTTGATTCTTACAACAGGAGTTAAACCTAAAATTGAAGATCCTAAAGGAATCGTTAAGTGTATTCAAATTGATCTTGAAAACTCATTACATAGTAATTAAAATAAAATAAAATTATGATAGAATATGAAAATAGTGTTGCGTTTGTTATAGATACAAATGAATACGCAGGAAATTTTGAAAGAGAAATGTGTGCATATGTAACAGGACAAATCGGAGAATGTGGTGTTGGATCAGAATATGTAGAAAAGGGAATACCCGAACAGTTTGAAAATATCATTAATATGCCTGATGACAATGGATGTTATAGACCTGTAACATGTTTCCCATTAAAAGGTACTAGAGATAATAGTGCAGTTGCTATTTTCTTCGACTCAAATAATCCTCCTTCAAAAGAACAAATTGAATTGATGAAGGAACGTTCTAATCTGTTTGGAGAAAATCATAAAGATTGGCAAGGAAAACCAAAACCTATATCTGTTACAGGGTTTAGAATGGTTTCTTTTAAGACAACACAAGACGAAATTGAAATATAAAATAAACAAAAATTAAAAAATAGAAACTATGAAAGAAACAATTGAAAATTTAGATTTTAGTACAATGCTTACAGAAGATGCAGAAAACCTTCTCAGTTCATTGTTAGAACTTACAGACGAAGCTCTGAAAGAAACAGTAGTAGAAATCATCGACAAGATTGAACTGTCACAGATGTCTGACGATTCAATTCCTAAATCTTATGAAATCATTTTTAACAATGATAAGATTAAGGCTGTTGCTGAAAATCTTCTCGAAGAATATAATACTGACGAAGATTAGTAAAAAATAAATAACAAAAGTTTTGGTAATTAAGAAATAATTACTATCTTTGTTATAGATATAGAATATTAACTTTTATAAATAATAAATATGAAACAAATTCAATTACAAGTACCCAAAGAAAAATTTAACCTTCTAACTGATAGGCAAAAAAGATATTTCCGTATTATGAAAGCACAATCGGGAGTATTATTCATTACTGCTGAACCAGGAGTTGCAAAATCCGCTATTATGCGTTGTATTGCTGACAAACTCGGTTTTCAGTATTTTGATGTTCGTTTGTCTATGATTGATGAAATTGATGTAGGTCTTTTTCCTTATCGTAGGGATGTTGAACTTGACCTTAATGATGGGAGTCCAGAAGGAACGAAATCAATTATTAGTGTTATGTCTTATGCTATTCCCGAATGGGCTTATAGGGCTAACCAACAACCATCAATTGTTCACTTTGAAGAATTGAACAGAGCACCTCTTGCAGTACGTAACGCAGCTCTTCAACTTCTTCTTGAAAGATCTATTGGAACTGATTTTCATTTCAATAATAATGTGTTAATGGTATCTTCGGGTAACTTAGGTGAAAAAGATGGAACTGATGTTGAAGAATTCGACAGAGCTCTTAACAACCGTCTTATCCACGTTGGTCATACAATCACACTCCCTGAATGGATTCAAGATTTTGCAACAGGACGTATTCACGAAGTTGTTATCAACTTCCTTAAAACATACGAAGAACACTTCCTTCACAGTTTTGATGAAAAACGTTCCAAGGAAGCTGAAGCATACGCAACCCCTCGTTCATGGACATTCCTTTCTGATTACATCGTAAGTAATTACGGAATGGATTCAAGTATCGGTGATTGGGCTGATGATATTCGTGAAATCGGTTCTTCTTACATCGGTGTAGGAGCAAACGGTAGGTTTATGAGATACTTGGATGAAAGTCTAAGGTTTGGTGTAAAAGACCTTCTTGACCGTTATGACGAAATTGAAGAAATGTTAGAAGGGTTGAATCGTGATAAGAAATCCGAACTCCTTAACGCATTGAAAGGAATGAATC
>Ga0307928_10002872_pt1 | contig 13155 bp, 13 predicted proteins | sample AceLakmetagen232_FD_201815 | JGI IMG/M metagenome (GOLD analysis project Ga0307928, IMG submission 201815) | Saline water microbial communities from Ace Lake, Antarctica - #232 | ecosystem: Environmental > Aquatic > Non-marine Saline and Alkaline > Saline | place: Antarctica: Ace Lake... | reverse complement strand
ACTATTGAGTTTTTTGATATCGCAGGATTAGTAAAGGGTGCTAATAAAGGAGAAGGACTAGGAAATAAATTCTTAGCTAACATCAGAGAAACAGATGCAATAGTATATGTATTAAGAGCATTTAAGAATAGTAATATTATTAATACCCAAGATAGTATTCACCCTATACATGATAAAGACATTCTAGATACAGAGTTAATCCTAAAAGACTTAGAAACCATGGAGAAAAGAGTGGCCAGCTTAGAAAAGGACTCAAACAGAGGAGATAAAGATGCTAAAAAAGAATATGAAGTATTATTTAAAATAAAAGGACTATTAGAACAAGGGGAAATTCTTTGTGAGCAAGAGTTTAACAAAGATGAGTTAGAAGTTTTAAGACAATATCAATTGCTTACACTAAAACCAAGAATTTATTTATTGAATGGAAAGGACGAAGAGGTAGATCAATCTATCTTAGATGAGTTTGATAAGAATAATTGGCCATATTTAATAATAGACGTTTTAGAAGAATTTGATGTTAATGGATTGACTGAGGAGGAAAGAAAAGAATTGGGATTTACTAAAACACCGGAGTTAGATTCTTTGATCACAAAAGCCTATGAAATATTAGGATTGATTACTTTTTTAACAACAGGGGAAGATGAAACAAGAGCTTGGACTATAAAGAAGGGAACTATGGCGCCTCAGGCAGCTGCAGTTATACATACGGATTTTGAAAAGAATTTTATCAAAGCAGATACAATAAATTGGAAAGATTTAATTGATATGAATGGATATGGACAGGCTAGAGAGAAGGGATTAATTAGAATGGAAGGAAAAGAATATGTTGTACAAGATGGAGATGTTATTGAAATAAAACATGGAGCATAAATACGATGTAGCTATAATCGGAGCAGGTCCATCAGGTATGATGGCTGCAATACAAGCTTCTAAAAATGATAAAAGCGTTGTTTTGATTGACAGAAACAGAATTCCAGGACAAAAACTTTTAATGACGGGAAAGGGGAGATGTAATATTACAAACGCGCAGTTTGATTTACATGAACTAGTAAAAAGTTATGGTAAGAATGGAAAATTTCTTTATCATGCTTTTTCAGAGTTTGGACCTAAAGAAACTATGAATTTCTTTTCAGAATTAGTTTTGAAAGTAGAAAGAGGAAATAGGGTGTTTCCTAAAAGCGATGATGCTAAACATGTTCTTAAGTTCTTGAATAAGAGATTAAAGAATGTAAAAACTCTTTATGGGATAGATGTTCTTAAAATTATTAAGAAAGGCAATAAAATAGAAAAACTTATTTTATCAGATAGAGAACTAATTGCTGATAGATATATCGTATGTACCGGAGGGAAATCATATCCTCAAACAGGATCCAATGGAGATGGATATGTTTGGTTAGAATATTTAGGTCATAAGGTAGTAGAACCAGCACCTGCATTAGTTCCGATGAAAATAACAGAGGATTGGCCTAAGAGCTTACAAGGATTAGGACTAAAGAATGTTCAAATTACATTTAAACAAGACAAGGTTATAGAAAAAGTTTTTGGAGAGTGTATATTTACTCATTTTGGAATTAGTGGACCCATCGTTTTATTGGCCAGTGAAAAAGTAGGAGAATATTTGAGAAAGGGAAGTGTTAAGGCATTTTTAGATCTCAAGCCTGCTTTGGATATTAAAACCTTAGATTTAAGAGTTCAGAGAGATTTTAAAAGATATGCCAATAAATCATTCATTAATTCGTTGGATGAATTGTTCCCTAAGAAGATAATTCCTATGATTGTTAATATGTCTGGAATTGATCCACAAAAGAAAGCTAATTTGATTACAAAAGAAGAAAGAAAGAAAATAGTTTATTTAATTAAGAATGTAGAAATGACAGTAGAAGATCTAATGGGTTTTGATTGGGCTATTGTTACTAAAGGAGGTGTTAATTTAAAAGAGATAGATTCAAATACAATGAAATCTAGGATTATTGATAATCTTTATTTCGCAGGAGAGGTTATAGATATCAATGGAATTACTGGAGGATTCAACCTACAATCCTGTTGGAGTACAGGTTATTTGGCAGGAATTAGTGTTTGACAAAAAGAGGATAATAACATATAGTGCTAATATACATAGCTGAGGCTATGTCTTTTTTGAGAAAAAAGGTATTTATGGGTGTCTGAGCATCCCCTCCCTCTTGGGCACCCATAAATGCCTTTTTGTAATAAAAAAAGCTCAGGAAGTGGGCGTGCATTGATCTGCACGTCCCACTCCTGATATGCCGATAGACTGGCCTTGCGTCGGCTGTCTGTCGGAAGGTGTCACATAGTCACGAGACTTAATGTTGGTGAATCCTCGGTCACCGCGATCATAATCCGTGATATGCTGACACCGCGATCTTCTCGTCCATCCACGAAACGAGTTTTGATCGCATTAAATATATATTATAATCATGTTGACATCAAGTCAATATGTTCGATTTTAAAATGCGGAATACTTTTCAAAATTATATTATTTAATAAAAACAGGACTCCGGGGAGTCCTGGGTGAATATTGGCCAAAGAGTGGCTGTGATGGCATTATAAATCCATCATCTGTGCCGTGAAAATCTTTGGCCAACATTGCACTTAGCATGACGCCCACCTCGGGCCGCATCTCTGTTCTGAAAGAAACGAGAACACCGCACCGAACGTCGCTATAGTATTTATGTTATTATTATATTAAAATAATGTCAACATGTACGATTTTAAAATAAAAAAACAATCTAAATTAAGTAAAGCGCGAGTAGGAGAATTAATTACACCTCATGGAGTTATAAAAACTCCTACTTTTATTCCAGTAGCTACTTTAGGAGTAGTAAAAGGAGGATTATTGCCAGAAGAATATTCATCTCAATGTCAGATTACGAATACTTTTCATTTTTTAGATTTAGATAGACAAGATGAAATAGAAAAAGGAGGCGGATTGCATAAGTTTTTTAATTTTAATAAACCTATATTTACAGATTCAGGAGGATTTCAAGTTTTTTCATTGGGTAAGGGAAGCGAATATGGTCTAGGTAAAGTAGGATCTATATTCCCTCAAGGAATTGAAAGAAAGAAAGGAAAAAATTTATTAAGAATTACTCAAAGAGGTGCTAAGTTTAAATCTCCAAGAGATGGAAGAGAGATAGTGCTAACTCCTGAATTGTCATATGAAGTTCAAAAGAAACTAGGAGCAGATTTTATATATTTATTGGATGTTTGTGGAACTCCTTTAGATTCTAAAGAACAAGCTATTGAAGATATTAATATAACCAATCAATGGTATAACAGATTTTTGAAAGTAGTTGATGGAAAACAAAAGATATTCGGAATTATACAAGGAGGAGTTCATAAGGATCTACGATTAGAATGTACTAAACATGTGAATTCATTAGATGTATTTGGTATAGCTATTGGTGGAGCCCTAGGAAATACAAAAAAAGAAATGTATCAAACCATTTCTAACATAAATAAAGAGATAGATTTAGAAAGACCTCATCATCTACTGGGAATAGGAGACTTAGAAGTTATAGATAAAATAGTTAAATTGGGTGTTGATTTATTTGATTGTGCCTTACCAACAAGAGTAGCTAGACACGGAACAGCATTTACTAAAAAAGGATATTTACACTTGAAATCGGCTAAGAATAAAGATAGATTTATTCCAATAGAGAAAGATTGTAAATGTCCTACATGTAAGAATTATACGATAGCTCAAATAAATTTCTTGTTCAGAGCTAAAGAACAATTAGCAGGACATTTATTAACTGTTCATAATCTTTGGTTTTTGGAGAATAGATTAGAACAAGTGAGAAAAGAGATTAGTGCTGGTAGATTATGATTTATTATTATATAATATTATAAAGAGGAGGTGTAAGAATGTTGTCTTTTAATAGAAGTCGTAGAAGGTTTATTAACGATATCTTGGACATCATTGCCGGATGGCTCGGAAGAGGTCGGCAAACACCTAGACGCCCTATATTTTTAGGGCGTCTTCTATTTTAAAATCACCAACTCTAGTTCTAATGAGGCCGGTCATAATTGCACCGGTTTTTAGTTCTTCGCCTAAATTATGTACAAAGCTTCTTACATAAAAACCAGATTTAACCACTAGTCTTATTTTTAATAGAGGAGGATTGTATTCTAATAATTCAATATCTATAATTTCTGTTTCTCTAGATGGAATAGTAAATTCTTTATTTTGTCTAGCTAATTTATAGGCCGGAGTTCCTTTTATCTTTATAGCTGAGAATCTAGGAGGAATCTGTAGTATTTTTCCTTTTTTAAGCTTAATTTCTTTAGGAAATTCTTTTATGTTATGATTAGCAATTATTCCTTCGGTATCATAGGTGTCTGAAGATTTACCTAATTCTATGGTAGCAATGTATTCCTTTTCAGTATCTTTTAATATTTCTTGTAATTGTTTAGTTCCTTCATTGATTCCAACAACTAAAACCCCTTCTGCTATAGGGTCTAAGGTTCCACCGTGTCCTATTTTTTTAATATTAGGATCTTTTTTAAGCAAATTAAGGAATTTAGCAGAAGTAATTCCTTTTGGCTTATAATATGCTTTAACAAATTGACTATTCATGTTTGTTATTGTAAGGTATTTACACAAAGGACGCAAGGAGGATCTATGGTAGGCCATGAGATTGAGAAAATGGTCCAAACGGCTATTGAGGGGTGGACAATGCTACCTCAAGATTCCATTACGGATGACGCTGTTATTGGAGCAGACCTTCTTTTTGACGAGGAAGGAATTGGTGATTTAGTGGATCAACTGGAATCAGAAATTGGCCGTAGATTTTCAGAGGGATTAGACATAGTAACTTTCTTGAGATTTACTGTTGTCGAATTGAAATCCCTTGTAGTAGCCAATGTGCTTGGCACTAATTAGCTATCGCCGGGAACTCATATGAGTTACCCGGCGTCTTTTCTTTTCTTCTATTGTAAGATAAGATTTAAGAAATGGATTTAAAAGATTTAAATAAGGAACAACAAGAGGCCGTACTCTATAAGTCTGGACCTCTTTTAATTGTTGCAGGCGCTGGAACTGGTAAAACTACGGTAATTACCAAAAGAATAGCTAATCTGATAGAACAAGGAGTTAATGCCCAAGAAATATTAGCAGTAACATTTACCGATAAAGCAGCAGGGGAGATGGAAGAAAGAGTAGATAGATTATTACCGTTTGGATATTTAGATTTATGGATTTCTACATTCCATGCTTTTTGTGAAAGAATTTTAAAAGAGCATGGTTTAGATATTGGTTTACCAACAGATTTTAAATTAGTTAATCAAACTTCTACATGGTTAATGATTAGAAACAATATAGATAAGTTTGATTTAGATTATTATAAGCCGATGGGTAATCCTACAAAGTTTATTCATGCAATGATTAGGCATTTCTCTAGATTAAAAGATGAAGCTATTTATCCAGAAGAATATTTAGAATATGCAAACAATATTGAAGAAGAGATTGATGATATTGAGAGAAGAAGAATAAAAGAGATAGCTAATGCATATGATGTTTATCAGAAACTATTACTAGAAAATGAATATCTAGATTTTGGAGATTTAATTAACTATTGTTTAAAGTTATTTGAGGAACGTCCTCAAATATTAAAAAAATATCAAGATCAATTTAAATATATTTTAGTAGACGAATTTCAAGATACTAACTGGGCTCAATATCAATTAGTTAAAAAATTAGTAGCTGATGACTCTAATTTGACAGTGTGTGCAGATAGCAAACAATCGATTTTTAAATTTAGAGGTGCATCAACAAGTAATGTCTTGCAATTTAAGAAAGATTTTCCTAATGCTAAAAATATTGTTTTGATTCAAAATTATAGATCATATCAGGGAATATTAGATTTAAGCTATAACTTTATTCAATATAACGATTTAGAAAAAACAGATAAGAAACTAATTGCGTATAAGAAAGGAAAGGCTAGTATTGAACTTTTACATTTTAAAACATTACAAAAAGAAGTGTCTGGAATAGTGGATAAGATTTCAGGACTAAAGACTGATTTAAGTAATATTGCCATATTAATCAGAGCAAATAGTGCTGCAGATATATTATCTAAGGAATTAGATCGAAGAGGCATCTCGCATGAGTTTTTAGCCTCTAAGGGCCTATATTCTAAACCTGTCATCTTAGATATAATCGCATATTTAAAGGTAATAAATAATTCGTTTGAAGGTAGTGCTATTAATAGAATTCTTCATTCTTCGTTTTTATCTATTCCATTTGAAGATTTATCTGTTATTAATCAATATTCAAAGAAAAAAGGGATTTCTACATATCAGACGTTAACTTCCATTGTTTTGGTTAAGAGATTAAAGAATACTACTTATAATACAATAGAATTATTAATGAGTTTGATTAAGAAGCATTCTAAATTAAAAAAAACTAGTCATATATTTATAGATTTTATAAATGAGTCTGGTTATCTGAAGCAGTTAGTTAAAAAGAACGACGAGTCTTCCATAGATCTAATTGGTCAGTTTTATAATAAGATAAAAACATTTGAAGAGAATAATGATTCTCTCTATGAATTTATAGAGCAGATAGATATGGAATTAGAAGCAGGGGATACTGGTAGTTTAGAATATGAGCTAGAGATGAGTCCAGATACAGTTAAGATAATGACTATACACTCTGCTAAAGGTTTAGAGTTTGATCATGTGTTTATTCCTAATTTAGTAGATAAGCGTTTTCCTACTATTAAAAAAGGTGATTCTATTAAAATACCCGATGATTTAGTTAAAGAAATCGTGCCAGAAGGAGATGCACATTTACAGGAAGAAAGAAGACTATTCTATGTTGCCTTAACACGTGCTAGGAAAGGTTTGTATTTAACATATGCTGATGATTATGGAGGTTCTAGAGTTAAAAAACCATCTAGATTCATTACAGAATTAGATATTAAAGAATCAAGCGTTGATTCGGAAGAAGATTTAGATCAAAAAGAATCTAAAAAAATAGATTATAAAGGGAAGATTCCTACATATTTTTCATATTCTCAATTGGCTGCTTTTAGTAAGTGTCCCTTACAGTATAAGTTTGCTCACATATTAAAGATTCCTCGTAAAGGATCTTATGTGTTTAGTTTTGGAAGAACAATTCATAATGTTCTTCATAAATATTTAAATGATTTTGATCCTGAACAAAAACAAGAAAAAAAGATATTAGATCTTTATAATCAAGAGTTTATAGATGAATGGTATATAGATGATAAACAAAGAAAAGAGTATTTTAATAATGGAAAAGAAATATTAAAGAAATTTTTAAAAACATTTCTAAAAGAAAAACCAGAAGTCTTCAAATCAGAAGATAAATTAAGTTTAGAATTAAACTTTAAAACAAAATTTGATGATAATTTATTTATTGGGACAATAGATAGAATTGATATTAATGATGGTTCTTTAGAAATTATTGATTATAAGACAGGCAAGCCAAAAGATAAAATATCTAAAGCAGATAAAGAACAGTTGTTAATTTATCAATTAGCTACAAAAGACATTCTAGGTAAAATGCCAGAGAAAATGAGTTATTACTATCTCGATAATAATCGAAAATTATCGTTTACAAGCACAGAAGAAGAAAGAGATCAGATTAAAAAGAATTTATCTAAAAAAATAGAAAATATTAAAAAGAGTAAGTTTGAAGCTTGTCCAGGATTCCACTGTAAGTTTTGTGACTTTAAAGATATTTGTGAATTTAGGAAATTATGATTACAATGTATTAAAGATTTAAGTTAGAATATATCTATGAAAGGAAATAAAATATTAGGAACAATATTATTAATTATAGGATTAGTCTTAATTCTTTGGGGACTTTATAATGCTTATAATATATTCCAAGGAAAAGCAGTATTACCACAAGTATTTCAAGATTATTCTATAGAGAGAGTAGATAACGTTCAGAATGAGATGCAGGTATTATTAGATACTCAATTAGAAAAAGTGATTCCCGCTGGATCACTTTTGAAAATGTTGAATTTGATAGCTTGGTCTATATTTACTGGAATAGTATTTATGGGTGGTTCGAAGATTGCGATGATAGGAGTTCGGTTAATGAAATAAGAAAGCGGCGCAGGGTGTAGCATTGCGCCGCTGATGTTATGCCGGAGCCAGGAATACATAGATTCCACGTTTGTTTCTGGGCTTGGCCCCGAAATCAATTAGGCTATCTATGATTCTCCATCCCAAGCCATGTAGCTGAGATTTCAATTCTTTCATAAACCTTTCTTCTGAAGAGTCGTTCGGACCTTTCCAAAAGCTAGGAATATCAACTACAATAACTTTTCTACTAGCACAGGTGACACCGACAAATCTTTTCATCCCTAATAGATAAAAGTTTGCAGGCATCTGTTTAAGATCGGGCATATTTCCTCCCTTAACATCTAAACTATAACATATCTAAAGTGTCAAGTCAAGTTTAAATTATTAACAATTAATGATAATCTAATTTTATGGAATATTTATACATTTTAATTGCAGGGTTTGGAGGTGGAATCGTTAGGGGATTAATTGGTTATATTAAATACCAATATTCCTATAAAAATGTAGGGTTTAAATTGCCTTATTTTTTCGTAATGGTTTTCATTTCTGGAGTAATAGGGACATTAGTAGCAGGAGCTGTTAGTGGAGTAGAGGGTTTACTTATTGGGATTAGTCCAGCAATAGCATTTATTGCAGGTTATGCAGGAGGGGATTTAATAGAAAATATTTATAAGATATTGATTAAGAAATGAATGTAGATGAATTTAAATCGAGCAATGGCCACGATGTGGAAGGTTATTGGTTACCAAGAGTAACAAGTATTACTGGTATTATTTCTAAACCAGGATTATTTAGATACTATGCAATGCATAGGAATTTTTATTCTGCACAAGAATCTATGAATAGCGCAGCAGCATGGGGCAACTTAGTTCATACGGCAGTGGAGAATACTTTAAAAGGAAAAGGAGATATTGATTCTAGGGTTCAAGCATCAGTAGATGGATTTTTAAAATGGAAGGAAAAGAATAATGTAAAAATATTAAGTGTTTCTGATGTTGAAAAATCAGTATATGATCTTGATGATAATTATTCTGGTACAGTAGATGCTGTGTTAGAAATTGATGGGCAAATAGGAATATTAGATATTAAAACCGGTGCCAGTATTTGGGATGAGTATTCATTACAATTAGCTGCTTATATGAATGCCTATAACAAATTTGTTCCTAAAAAAAGACAGGCTAATACAAGATGGATTTTAAGAATAGATCAATTTGATGAATGTGAGCATTGTAAAGCACAAAGAAGAATTAAAAGTGGAAGAATAACAGCTGGAGATAAAATGTGTCCACATCATTTTTCAGAGACTAAAGCAAAATTACAGTTTAAGGAACTTAAAGATTACAATCGAGATATAGAAGGTTTTTTGTCTGCAAAAAGATTGTGGGAATGGTCTAATAGAAAATTACTTAATGAAGTAGAAAATTATCCTAAGAATAAAAATCCACAAACGTTATTTTAATTGTGGTTCGAGGGTTGTATTTTTAAAATTATTATGAATAAACGATTTAAAAGTTATTAACAGTTTAAATTTTCTTTTTTTTGTTATAATATAAACATATAAGTAAAAGAGAATTATATTTCTATATTTCAGGTATCTGCACAATGACTATTTTATTGGTTAGTTATTCTTTCTTTACTAACGATTTACCATTTATGCGTGCAGCAGGAGTAGGTACAGGAGCACCCGATATTAACGCGAGATATTTAGATGGATATGGAACTGCTACAAGTTCAGTTGCTAATAAGGTTCTAATTACAGATGCACAGGGAAATTTACCACAACCCACAGGAAGTATAATGATGTTCAATACAAACTGTCCAACCGGTTGGACTAGAATATCTGCCTAGATGGTAAATTCTTAGTTGGAGGAGAGTCTTATAATGTAGCAACAGGTGGAGCAGATTCTATAACGCTTACTACGGCTAATATGCCTGCGCATACGCATACAGGGACGACGGCTAGTGATGGGGCGCATACACATACCGCTAGTTATGTTTCTTCTAACGCAGGAGTGGGTAGTTACTATTCGATGGGGCGAGGTCTAAGAAATGATCTCATATATACTACTACTACCAGTTCGAATGGTGCTCATACTCACACATTTACAACAGGTTCAACAGGCTCAGGTACAGCCTTTGATAACCGTCCAGCATATGCCACAATTGTAATCTGCGAAAAAGATTAAAAAATAAATAAATTTGGAGTTTCATTTACTCAAGATATAATTCTTGAGATTTTATTTGTTTTCTTAAATAAAAATCTTTCTAAACAAAGGTTTTGTAAAATTGTCTTTTGGAACTAAATAGTGAGCACCAAGCGCACATCACCGAAGTGAAGCACACGAGACACTCACTATCAATATGATATTCTTTTTTAAAATCTTGTCAAGCGTTTTTATTTGTATTTGAATATTTAAAATTATTTACTATAAATAATTTTTAGGTTAAAATCAATATATGAATAGAATACAAGCATTGGAGTTATTAGAATCTTATTTAAAAAATAAGAATCTCTTTAAACATTGTTTAGCTGTTGAAGCTATAATGGTTGCCCTAGCTAATCATTTCAATAAAAATGTAGATGATTGGGCATTAGCTGGTTTATTGCATGATATTGACTACGAGCAGACAGCAGATGACCCAAAACGACATTCTTTGATTGGTGCGGATATATTAAAAGAAAATAATTTATCAGATGAAATAGTTGCTGCAGTAAAAACACATAATGAGATGCATGGAATAAAACCAGAATCATTAATGGCAAAAGCATTATTTGTTTGTGATCCTATCTCAGGATTAATTATTGCCGCAGCATTAGTCTTACCCTCAAAGAAATTAAATGATTTGGAAACTAACTCAATAGTAAAACGATTCAAAGAAAAATCTTTTGCTCGTGGAGCTAATAGAGACATTATTGATCAATGTGAAGAATTACTAGGATTAAGTTTAGAAGAATTTAGCGAGATTTCATTAAAAGCATTACAAGGAATATCTAATGATTTAGGATTATGAAGTTTATAGCAGATCTTCATATACATTCTAAATATTCTAGGGCGACATCTAAAAGCTTAGATTTTAAAAACTTGGACAAATTTGCTCAAATAAAAGGCATTCAAGTAATAGGAACAGGGGATTTTACTCATCCAGATTGGATAAAAGAGATAGGAAAGCTAGAGCCAGCTGAAGCTGGCCTTTTTAAATTAAATAATACTAGATTTCTATTATCATCAGAAATCAGTTGCATTTATAAAAAGAACGATAAAGTTAGAAAAATACATGTTGTTATATTTGCTCCTAGTATTGAGACAGTTAAAAAGATAAATAAAAGATTAGATAAAGATTATAATATTAGATCAGATGGAAGACCTATATTAGGATTAGATGTAAAAGAACTATTAAAGATCATCTTAGATATAGATAAAGATTGTATGATGATACCCGCACATATTTTAACTCCATGGTTTGCGATTTTTGGATCTAAATCAGGATTTGATTCTATAGAAGAATGTTTTGGAGATTATTCTAAATATATTTATGCTTTAGAGACAGGATTGTCAGCAGATCCTAAAATGATATGGAGAATTCCCGATGGAAGGAGATTAACTTTAATATCTAATTCAGACGCACACTCTACATCTAAATTAGGAAGAGAAGCTAATGTGTTTGATACGAATTTAAGTTACAAGGGAATATGTGATTCTATTAAAACCAGAAAAGGATTTTTAAATACAATTGAATTTTATCCAGAAGAAGGTAAGTATTATTATGATGGTCATAGAAATTGTGATATATCATTAGAGCCTTCTCAATCAAAGAAATACAATAATGTATGTCCCGCATGCGGCAAACCCTTAACATTAGGGGTTGTTCATAGAGTTGATGTATTAGCAGATAAACCAGAAGGATTTGTGCCAGATAATGCTATTCCATTTAAGAGTATTGTACCCTTAAGAGAAATCATAGCAGAATCATATGGTTGTGGGTCTAATACTAAAAAAGTAGATAAGGTATATGATAAATTAATTCAATTAGATAATGAGTTTAATTTATTATTAGAAACATCATTTAAAAGTATTGAAGAAATAGCTGGAGAACATATAGCAGAAGGTATTATTAGGGTAAGGAAAGGAAAAGTTAATATTGAGCCAGGATATGATGGTGTATTTGGGAAAGTAAAGATATTCTCAGAAGTAGAGAAGAAGAAACAAATACAACAAAAAACTATAATTTAGCATTGACGAAAGCCATCAATCGTTATAAATTGTATTAATATGGCTACAGAGAAAAAAACAGAATCTAGCTATCAACCAAAGATTGGTGTTATCGGTATTGGTGGTGGAGGAGGATCAATAGTGTCAGAGATTGCTAAGTCTTTAAATAGAAAGAAAATTCCTAATTTAAGTAAGATTAAGTTCATTGTTGCCAATGTTGATCAACAATCCTTAAAATCAGTTCCAAAACAAGTAGGGACTTTTTATTTTGGAGAGAAAGTAACTCATGGTCTTGGTTGTGGAATGAATCCTGAGCTAGGAGAACAATCAGCTATTGGAGCAAGAACAAAGATAGATAAAATATTAAATAAATGTGATTTGTGTATATTCGTAAGCTCTTTAGGAGGAGGAACTGGATCAGGAGCTTCTCCTGTGTTTACACAGGCCGCAAAAGAACTAGGAATTTTAAGTCTAGGTATATTTACTATGCCATTTACATTTGAAGGTACCGAAAGAACTAGAATTGCTAGAAATTCACTAGATAAGGCAAAAGAAAATCTAAACGCATATGTTGTATTACCAAATCAAAGAATATTTAAGCTTATTGATGAGAATACACCTATACAGAAATCATTATCATCAATGAATGATGTTTTGGCTGGCACATTAGAAGGTTTAATAGAAACCCTTTATCAGCCAGGATTAATTAATTTAGATTTTTCAGATTTTAGAGCTACATTAAACAAGGAAAAAGGAATGGCTTATCTTAATTCTCAGGAGTTCTCAGGAAAAGATAGAGCTGATAAGATTGCAGAGAATATTTTGAATAACCCATTGATTGATTACAAGATAGAAGTAGTAGAAA